>ERZ840517.18-NODE-18-length-269193-cov-24.994954_pt1 | contig 269193 bp, 233 predicted proteins | sample MGYA00519876_ERZ840517 | MGnify/ENA primary metagenome ERZ840517 (study PRJEB31850, sample SAMEA3708882) | human gut metagenome | biome: human gut; feature: human-associated habitat; material: faeces | place: China | collected 2014 ... | reverse complement strand
TGAGTACAGGAAAATTTCCAAGAATGATAATTTGAAAAACAACTTTATATGGTAACTACCATTTACATCACCTCTATTTTTATTTGAGTAAACTGTGCACTTGTTTTCCCATGAAAACAGCTTCGAATTCATACATCTACAAATATGCTTCAGCAGGGCGTACTACATATTTCATTTTTATCTGTTGCTATCAGCATGACTCACCCTCGGCTCCTAATCTTGGGCTCCCGCAATTGCTTCGAGAATTATCCTGGCTCGTATGGGGATGTTGCCACCTATATGGCGAAATATGTTAGTCTGATATGCCTGTCCTATTTACTTGTCAAAGGTACATATCAAAGAGGTTTTCTCACCCCTTCATCTACGTAGCCGATGGCAAGTGGCATCTCGCACCCCGAAAGCCAAAAAATAAGCTGGTGTATTGCAACATACATCAGCTTATTTTAATGAATTCAATCCCTATCTGTTTCACATAGTAATATTTTTTTAGATTTTAAAATTTTAAGAACGATTTTTTGACCCCAATTTATGTCTTATTTTGACCCCAAGCTGCTCCAAAATCAGCCTAAATTATCAGCTATATAGTGCTGTACCCCAATTTTATATCTTATGTATTCCCCAACTAATTCCGTTTTAAAAAACACCATCTGAATTTTGAAAAAGCTCCAATTAATAGCCACAAAGTATTAAAATATAGAAAATCACATCATTTTTGCATACATTTATCATTGATATGTAGCACCTTTTGCTTAAAATACATTTTCTGTATAGGAGATTCCCCCGTGTCTTAATCGTGACACGGGGACACTCCTCGTTACAAAAGGAACGTCCCCTATGCTACTCCCACTTATACGGTGTGAGCTGATAAACGTAATAAGAAATACTATTTGTATTTTACTATGCCCCACAAATGGCTATTTTACAGGATTTTCTATATTCTTATCGTCATTTTTCGAAATAAAACCACCATAAAATCTCCATTTTTCTTTTGAAAATATTTCCTTATACTACTAATACATTTTCAAGAATTCTCCAGGTTCTATTGCCTTCACTTCCGAGGCCGAATAATCAGACACATTTCTTGTGACGATGTACTCCGCACCAAAGCTCTTTGCACATTCCATCTGCAGGCAGTCCTCAAAATCGGAAAAATCTTCATTTTCAAGACCTGACAATAGTTTCGTTTTATCTATCCCTTCTACATCAAACAACGTACATATGCTTGATAATATGTCCCGCCTCTCCTTTACTGTGTAATTCTTTCTTAAAATGAAAAACATATTTGGAATTGAATGTGCCGCAATGCATGCCCTGGCATTCCCATTTGTGCATAATTCAACAATTGTCCTTGCATCATCTGCAAATGGTTCACGTTCAAGGAGATAATCAAGCAATATATTTGTATCAATCAAAATTCTACTTACCATATTTCTCATCCCTATAAGAAGCTAATTCTGCTGCATCATCAACAACCGTCCCCTTTTTTCGTAACTGCTCAAGTCTTGCAAACGCTTCTTTCCTTTCATCATTAGAATTATCGTATAATCCATTAACTCCCTGCATAATCTGGATTACAAAAATCAACTTGTCTTCTGGTATTTTCTCCAACTCCATCATTGCGCTCTGTCTTAATGCTGTCATAGGTCATACCTCCTTCAATTTTATATTAATACGCTCACAGCATTACATATAAATCAACCATCATAAGTTATATTATGTAATAACTGCTAAGCCATCATAGTCTGTATATATTCCGCTTATATTTCTATTATATTTTATGATCTTATCCATTTCAAGTAACCACATATTTTTTACAAACATTATCACACCTTTTATACTTTCTATCAATATCCGACCTATTACCGACACAAACCACACAAAAAAAATAAGCTGACATATATTATAATATATCAACTTATTTTTAAATTATTATACAACCTTAGGATCACCCTTAAACTCTATTATATCAGCAGTCTCCATCATCTTTTCTAAGTATATCTTCTCGGCTATATTATCCCCATCTTCTTCTATTGAATCATATAGACTCGATATCTTATCCATCTCGCTAACCAAATATTTAGGCATAACTGCTGTATATAGATCCATGGTCATCTGGAGAGTAGCATGTCCAAGATAAGCTTGAACTGTCTTTGGCTGTATACCGGCCTCAAAACACCGAGTAGCAAATGTATGTCTAAAACAATGCGCAGAAAACAGCTCCATTTCAGTCAATGTATCACGCATAAGATTAATCTCGTTTACTATTTTCTTAATAGCGTCACATACAATCTGAGAATTTAAAGGAGTATTGAATTTAGTAGTAAACAAAAAATCCTTGAATTCTTTCTTCACCTTTTTGCTCTTAGGGGCCTTATCAGAGACCACTATCTTTTGCACGTATTGTCTTTTCAACGCCAGTTCACATTGCCTATTGATCGGTATTATTCTTTTACTGGCAGCCGTCTTAGGGTCCTCTATATGGAATTCTTTCTTTGAATCAGAATCATATTGCTGATACACTAAAGTCCGGTTTATAGATATTACTTTTTTATTCATGTCAATATCAGACCACTTCAGTCCAGCAACTCTTCCCAATAAATTTATATGAGGCTTCTGGCATAATGGTGGAAGCCTAACACCATAAATTAACAACACCATATTGAAAAAACACTTGTGTCCTTTAATGTATTAACTGCGAAGAAAAACACAAAAGGAGTATTCACAAGTGGCTTCAGTTAATACATTATGCAAAAGTGTCCTTAATGTCAAGAACACAGTTATAAAAAATTGTAATCTTTACTCTGATAAGAATGGAGTTAAACATATTCGTATCCAAGCAAGACCTAATAAATGGCACGAGAACGACTGCCCATTCTGCCATAAATCATGCCCTGTTTATGATAAACATTCCAGTAGTATAATGCCGAGATATTACGAAGATAACTCGTAGAAAATGCAAAGTCCAGTCGCAAGTTTAGACACGATATTGCTCTTAACAGTCGTATAAAATCAACATTTGCAGGGATTTATCAAATTCCGACATACCGTCTTAGAAAATGAATAATCCCTCGCAATTCATTATGAACTACGAGGGACTGCTTACTGACTGTTAAAGCGGTAGCCGATCTCACGAACACTATCTATGGAAAAGTGAGAGTTTGTATCACAAAGTTTTTTACGAAGATTCCGAATGTGAAAGCCTACGGTATCCTTTTCATTGCCTGCTGATATTTCGCCCCACACCTTATCATAAATCTGCTCGTATGTAAGAACACGACCTTTATTGGCTGCGAGCAAGCAGAGTATATCGTACTCTTTGACGGTCAGTTCAATTTCCTGACCGTTATTGATAACTCTGCGCCGGCTCAAATTGATTTCTAAGCCGGAAAGGGATAATGTCGGCTCATATGAAATCTCTAATTTTTCAAAATCAGGGTGCTGTTTTACAAAAGCCAGCATATCGTCAAAGGCTGTTGAGTCTTGTGCTTTGAACTCCATTATTACGATTCGTCCGATATTATCACCCCCCTTGGTTAGTTTTTTTGTCTTGGACAACATAAGATTTATTGCGTGAGATAATACGATTCATCAATCGTTTTCAGAATAAAATTCACATCGTCATAACGAGAGGAATCGGACTGAGAGCCTAAACTGCATATCAAAAACTCTTTTCCGTGCTGCTGATAAAGCACAATCAAGTTATAGTCGTCAGACAGAGAGCCAGTCTTAATTCCGCATACATTTTCGTTGTAATATTCGGATGTCGGATCAAGGAAGGCGTTTGTATTCTGCCATATTTGTGTACTGCCATCAGGCAGTGTTGCCGTATAAGTGTTTTGAGATACAATTTCTCTAAACCACGAGTATTCCAACAACCGATATACTACTTCTTTCAAATCTAAAGTGGTGGTAAGTGCCTCCATATCAAAACCACTCGGATCATATAAAACTGTGTCTAAGTACCCCTGCTGTTGCAAATGCAGGTTTAAGTTCTCCATGAAAATCCTCACACGCTCTTGACAGCTTTCTGCTTGCGGCGAAAGTAATCCTCCACAATAATCAGCAACCACATAAGCTGCGTCATTCCCTGACGGTACTAACATTGCCGCAAATAGATTGTGTAAAAAGTATTCTTTTTCCTTGATTTGAGCAACAGACGAGCCAGGTTTCGTGAGTGAAATAGCACCATAGTCTGCAACAACGATACTATCAAGGTCTGCTAAAGTTGACGCATACTCAATAACAAACAGCTTGGCTAAACTTGCAGGAATTTGTGGCTCGTTCTCGTTTTTTGAAACAAATATTTCATCATCAGAACAATCCACCAAAATCAGCGATTTTGCATTATAAGAGTCAGGAAAATCTTCTTTGTAGAGAAAACCATTTATTTTATTCTTTACCTCTCTGAAATTTTCCGGCTGCATTGCCCACGGCACAAACATTATACCTATGCCGATACAAACTACAAGCAAAAACAAAAATACTCCAAATCGTTTTTTCTTACGGCGTTTTCTCTGCATATATGTGCTCACCTCCCAACACCAAAACTCCTATGTGCCATTTTTAATCGGCATAATTTGCCTGAATACACTCTGTAAATCCAGACGGATCTCCCAACTTAGCTTTATCAATATTATCACGAAGATATTTGCGTGTGGCGTCATCACAGCGATCTGTTCCCATATAAGGCATATCAAAGGCTTTTTCGAGTTCAGCTAAGGCTTTTGCCGCCCTTTCCGAATCCGTATTGTAAGTATCAAGCCATTCCTGCATCCAAGAATATTCCCAAAGGTTAGATGCTCTTGTATCGCCATATCCTATCTGAAAAGACGCTCCCGTATCTTCGCCTTCCAAAGCATCAGGCGGCGTAAAGCCCTCCGGCCAATTCAAACTCTCAATGGTCGTTAGGTATTCTTCTTCAATGGTAGCAAAGTCCGTGAAACCTCTTGTGTTTGTGTCGGAGTCCGAAGAAGTGGAGCAGCCTGCCAGCATAATCACCAGCAAAGAAATCATAACACACAATAACAGTCTGTACGGTCTTTCGGATTTTGAGATTGTTCGTTTCATTTTGTTTCCTCCTTGAATTGAGTTTTATTATCTAAGAGCCAATGCAGGCTCTAATTTTGCTGCTTTCAATGCTGGTAATAATCCGCCCAATAATGCTGTAAGCACAGACACAGCAACTGCAACAACAGCAACGCTGATTGGATAACTCGGTGTTCCCACCGGGGAATCCACAGGGAGCAACGCTCCAATACAATGCACCAAAATCAGCGAAATCAAAATAGCTGCAAAGCAAACGAATATTGATAAAATCAACTGTGAGCCTAAAACCAATGCCACAATATTTGTTCGTGAAGCACCTATCGCTCTGCGGATCAGCAACTCATGTGTGCGCTGTTCCAATGAAGATAGTCCGATATTGATCTGCCCTAATACGGAAACAAACAGCAACAAAAGCGAAGTAACCAAAAGCCCTAATTGCAGTATGGACAATACCGAATCATAGGTATCTCCAATATCACTCCGCCCAGCACTTTCCCAGTAACCGCCAATGGTATCAGTCAAAATGTCGCCAAGGGCAGAATGTATCTGTTCGATTGTCAGTCCTGTTGTGGGATGCCAATACACATTTGCATTTTGTACTTGCCACATTGCTGGTGCGAAATTGAGGATCGCCGCAGAATCCGCATAGATAGTCGGAAAATCCCTGCCATCGTTTACTACTCCGACAATATTGAATGGGGTTAACGAAAGTGTGCTTTTTACATTTCCTGCAGCATAGGGCGAATCATTAAAATAGTTTTTAGCTTCTTTGTTTATGACCACTTCAAGCGATCCGCCCTCACTCGAAGGCTCTAACCATCTACCGGATGTCATTGGAAGATTATAGACTTGACTATATGCCTCCGTGGTGCAAACTAAATCAAAAGCCATCAGGTTTTGGTAAACATCATTCGGCGGTATTGGCGTTAAATCTTTCATTGGTGCAAATCGAATATCTTCTCCCATAGAAAAAGTAACAGCGGCTACATCATCAATGGCTTCAAATCTCTGGAATAATTGTTCCATTTTATTTCTATCGTGAAAATCGGATTCCGTTATCACGAATGAGTAAGTAGGTGACCAGCCATATACCTGTGCGTTTACGGAAATCAAATACTCCCGTCCAAGCGTACCAACTAATACCGATCCAAGCATTGCGATAATGCCTACAAGCATTGAAACACTTGTCAGAATACTTCTAAGTGGAGACAGACGAAGGTCTTTAAGTATCATTTTTAGCACAAGTTATCCTCCCTCCATCCATTTCAAAAATCGTATCACAGGTATCTGCAATATCAGGATCGTGCGTAACCAACAGCAGCATAATTCCATTTTCTTTTACGACGCTGTGCAACAGTTCCATAATCTGCGTTCCCGTCTTTTTATCCAACGCTCCCGTAGGCTCATCACATAAAATGGCTTCCGGAGATACTGCAAGCGCCCTTGCGATTGCAACTCTTTGTTGTTCACCGCCGGACAAATTGATTGGGTAATCATTTTCCTTGCTTTCTAAGCCGACACTTTTTAGCAAGCCTGTAATTATCTCGTGACGCTGTTTGGCGGTAAACGACTTTTTGGCATAGAGTAGGGGTAATTCGATATTTTCCCATACCCGCAAGTGCTTAATCAGAGAGTAGTTCTGAAATACAAATCCGATATTATTGGCTCGCAGTATAGACAGATCACGGTCTTTCAAAGCAGAAATAGATATACCATCATAAAGGTACTCGCCCTCATATTCCCGATTTAACAAGCCAATAATGGATATAAGGCTTGTTTTGCCTGAGCCGGACTTTCCGACAATGGCATAACTGCGCCCTCGTTGCAATTCCATATTAGCGTTGGTTACTGTTGTCAGCATATCGCCATTATTCAATTTGACGCTTGCTTTCAAATCCTTTATTTTGATTAAAGTCTTTTCGGAAATTCCTTTCATTTTATCAAATCCCCCTCGGATCAAGGTTTGGCGGAGTAGCAGAAACTACATCGCCCTCCTCTAAGCCGGACAGTATTTCTATATTGGCTCCGTCTGTCACACCCAATGTCACTTTTGTTTCCACTCTTTCTCCATTCGGAGTAATTACAGTAACCAATCCCGTCCCTTGTCTACCCGCTATTACCGACAGCGGCAATATAAGGACATCATTTCTCGTTGTCGCCGTTATGACTACCGTTGCACTTTGCCCCGATTTCACATCGACTGTTTGACTGATCAAGCATTGCAGAATGCCCTCTTGCGGCACGATTCCCGTAAACGCATTTTCATCTGCGGCAGGCGACACCACGGCAATCATATCGGTTGGTCCTACACCATCATATACTTGAAATTTTGCTTTCAACTCTGCATACTCCGGTAAGGTACTCAAAAAATTATCTGCCTCTACATTGAGGGCAAATCCTGTATAATGCACTATCGCTACGGGATAATTACTCGGTACGCTTTCATTGGATGGGGCAATAGAGGTAATTGTACCATCCACCGGAGATTTCAATTCTTTGCCGTTCACAGTTCCAATAATTTGCCCGGCAGTGATTTTTTCTTCTAATTCTACCGCTGTATTAAATATGCCATTTTCGGGTGAGAAAATAATAAACGGTACTGCCGGAACAATAGTCGTTTGCGTTGAAACGGTTGGAGTAATTGTCCCTCGTACAACTGATACCGTTTTTTCTGCGGATGTTGCGCTATCTGTAAGATTGTTTTCGTCTGTCTGCCCAATTGCAGAGCAGGCAGATAGCGTAAATACAAGAAACAAAATAGAACATAGCAGCATTTGTTTTCTTAGCAACTTCATCATTCCTCCTTATGCTGTATCACAAAAAATACGAGCCTCTATCTTGATACTTTTATTGTACCAAAACAGAAGCCCGTATTTTCTTGATTGCTCGTAAGATATTCCTCTTTTTTTCTATGCAAATTCTTACAATTTTCCTACGCCAACGGCAAAGTAATTGAAAACTTGTTTTGATCCTCTTGGCTCTCTGCAACGATTGTACCATTGTGTAGTTCAACAATCTGCTTTGCAATCGCCAAACCTAATCCAGCTCCTCCACTGCTTGTACTTCTCGCTGCGTCAAGCCGATAAAACTGCTCGAAAATCCTGTTTAACTTTTCTTCCGGCAGAGTATCGCCGTGGTTACAAAAAATAATGCTGACCGTATCTTCCTGACATTGTGCGCTGATCGTGATATCCGTATTTTCAAAACTGTAGATAACCGCATTTCTCAAAAGGTTATCAAAAACACGCTGAATTTTGTCTGCGTCACATCGAAGCATTATATCATCATCAACACAAAGATTACATTGCAAATTCTTTGATTTGAGCATAGGCTTAAATTCATATACAAGTTGCTCCAGCAGGCGAGTTAAATTGATTTTCGTGTATTGTAATGTAATATCGTATATATTGAATCGTGTTATCTCGAAAAACTCGTTAATCAGATCCTCTAACCGTTCTGCCTTACCAAGAGTGATTGAAAGGTACTTTTCTCGAAGTTCCTTTGAGATTTGCGACTCATCACGCAGTAAAGTAAGATACCCGATTACAGAAGAAAGCGGTGTTTTCAAATCGTGTGCAAGATACATAATCAGGTCATTTTTTCGCTGCTCATTTTCTTTTGCAAGCCTTGCATTACTTTCAGCCTCTTGTTTTAACTGATTGATGTTAGCGGCGATTTCACTCAACTCCGGGGACATTTCAATGTAACTGACATTCTGATCGAACATTTTTCCTGTCGCAGCCTGTACCTCGTACACATAGGCGACTACTTTTTTCAAAAGTAGGTATGTCATGTATATAATACAGCCACCCCACACGATTACAGCCACTATATAAAGATATACTGTTCTGTAATACAAGTAATAATACAAAACATACTTGCGGAGAATTTCCTCTGCCATAATTCCTAAAAGAAAAGTACCGCCAAAAATAAGCACAGAGCAAATCGCACATTGAATTACATACCCTTTGAACAAGGTAGAGAGCAGATAGTTTTTTTCTTTTTTATTCAATTTCATACCCTACCCCCCAAACAGTTTTAATGAACTTCGGATTTTTTGAAGGTTCATTCAATTTTTCCCGAAGCCGCCCAATGTGCGCCATTACCGTATTGTTACTGTTGCGAAGATACTTTTCTTTCCACACGGCTTCAAATAATTCCTCCGAGGCGACAACTTTACCCTGATGTTCGCACAGATACCACAGAATAGAAAACTCCAACGGAGTCAAGGCTATTTCTTTGCCATACAAGTAGCACTTGTGGCTGACTCTGTTTATCAGTAGACCTCTGATGTCATACTCGTCTTTTTCTTCGGATTGGCTCAAATTAGGACTGTTATAGCTCTGATAACGCCTTAATTGCGTCTTTACTCTTGCCACAACCTCTAAAGGATTAAACGGTTTCGTTATATAATCATCCGCACCAATCGTAAGCCCCATAATCTTGTCGCTATCCTCAATTTTGGCGGTAAGCATAATAATAGGGAAGTAAAACTTTTCCCGAATTTTTTGGCAAAGTCGAAAACCATCAATATCCGGCAGCATAATATCAAGTATCGCTAAATCAATCTGCGACTGTTTGATACATTTCATCGCCTCTAACCCATTATAACATTTATATACTGAATAACCATCGTTACTCAAATACACTTCAAGCAGATCAACGATTTCTTTTTCGTCATCCACAATTAAAATCTTCTTGTTCATTGATCCTACACCTCATTTTCGGGTACGGCTTCCATTATGTCGCCAAAATCACACTCTAAGTATTCGCATATATTCAACAGTACGGGAAGGGTAACATTTTCATTTTTTCCGAGTTTCGCAAATGTACTTTTGCTTGCCCCGACCGCTTCTCGTAATTGACTCTTTTTCATTCCCTTGTCAATCAGAAGTTTCCAAAGTTTGTTGTACCGTACTTTCATTTCCGCACCTCCACCCAAATATAGTTTGTATTATAGCACTTTGAGAGTGAAATCGCAATTATTAAGTCTGTATTTTGAGACTTTTAGTTTTCAAACCGGCACAATATCTTTCTGATATGTAATCCAACCGCCTGCAAAATGCAGGCGGCTTGTGTATTTTAATAGGCAGGTGCGCCGTAGCCAAGAATCTCGTAATAACCGATAGAATACTCATTGACTCGGCAACTGTCGCCGGAGTTGCCCTCGACCGTATAAACCTTGCCGTTTTCGACCTTTTGAACAATACCCGTATGGTCGGATAATCCATCCTGACCACTTTCGTCTGCCCAATCGAAGAAAATAATCATTCCGGGGGCAGGCTCGGCGCTGCCATCCAGCCATTGTCCACGATCCTTAAACCATTGTACTCCGTTGACACAGCCTGCATATTTTGGGATAACTCCAGCGTCGATATAGCCGCACTCGTTGGCACACCAAGATACAAAGCAAGCACACCATTCTACACGGGAGTTAAAACCGTACCACGACCAATACGGCTGACCGCCCACATTGCCAACCAGAGAGAGTGCAACGGTCACGATCTGTCCGTCGCCGACTGTAATGCCGTAAAGCACCTGTGACCAAAGGTAATTGTTTTCATCTGCAAGCAGTTCAGCGAGGTAGCCTTTCTGTTCTTCGTTAAAACCATATTGCGCCGCCATTTCCTCGGCAGTCTTGTGGCTGACGGTAATATACAGATAGGTTTGTGTGACCGTGCTTTCAGTTTCCACGATATTACCGTGTCCGTCATCGGTTTCGGTAATAACTGTTTCGGTCTTGCTCTCTGTTCGGGAAGATATTTGATTCATATCTGCCGACTTCTGTGCTTCGTTCTGTGCAATCCCGGCTACATTCCTCATTTTTGTATAGAGAAACGCATTTTTATAGAGAGCCAGTCTTACTATCGTTTTTTTTCAAGTGGTTTATTGAATGGGCTATAGAACACTATGATGATATTGAATCATTTATAAGAGATGAAAACGATAAATATTTGCAGTTAAGAGAAAGAAGGGAACTGATTTATCAGGAGAGATTGAACAGCAATGGAAATATTCTTTCAATTGCATATCGCATATTTTGGCAGTTTTGTCTGGACAATGGGTGGAAGGATATGCCATTTGATGAAGATTCTTTCGACAGGCTTATGGAGAACCTTATCTATGAACAAATTGAGAGCTTGGAGCTAGATGGGAAGGAAAGCAGAGACTACGTTGCAGAGCTATATTTTAGAGTATATAGTGCACTTACCATCAATGAAAGGAGCTCATTATGAACGACCAACTTTTAACTATCAATGATTTATGCACAGAACTCGGTATTGGCAAAAATACCGCATATAAACTCACTACACAGACACACCAAATTAAATCAGCCAAGATAGGGCAACGAATACTTATCACTCGAAATGCGTTAGATGAATACATATCAAACAAGATTGACGGAAAGAAAAATTCTTCATAAAAATCAGTCCATAGCCTTCTTCGGTTATGGACTGCGAATGCCCCTTATCTTTCTGTGACTACTATGCCCCCCTAAACATAATTTGCATATACAAAAAAAGAATGCCTATGTGATAATGTACTCACATAAGCATTCTTCAATATGTTACCCCATACATAAATTGGATTTTATACTCTTGTTGCCCCTGACACCGAATAATAAATAGTTTTTTCAATTATGAAATAAAACAATGAGATTGAAATAATATAAATCATCTGTCTTAAACCAAATCTATATTACTGCTATTTATTTTACCAGTTGATGAATGGCCTTTACAATCGTAAGGCCATAATCCACAAGAAAATTTTTCTGTGCTTCTGAATATGCCTTTCTCTCCTCTATTGCCTCATCTGTGCAATGTCTAAAACACTGCATTTTATTTCTATAACTCTTTACTATTGAATCATCAATGAATCCACAGCATACATTTTCGTATTCTGGTGTGCTATATTTTCCATCTTGTTTCAACAAGTTTTCGATAAGATTTGCAATCTCCGCAATTTTCTCATCTATATGCATGCTGCTAAAAGATGCCTGCCTAGTAGAAATTTCAATAAATTTTTGATTTATAGAATCGTTTACCTCAATGCTGCAATTGTTTTTCTTGAACGTCATTTCTTCTACAAATGCTCTTCTAGCAGCATAACGAATGTCTCCTTTATCATCTCTACCCAACGCTATAATTTTTCCTCCAATATCGTCACGTGTGAATTTCTCTGGTTCAACAGGAGGTCTTGCCAATATCCTAGGGAACTCTTTTATTTCATAACCTAGCATATTCAAATAATATGTTATTAAATAAAACCAACATTTATCTTCAACTGAAAAATAAAGATCTAGCTGACATAATTCTCTAAATTTAGTTATTGCATCTTCAACATCATAAATTTCAAATTGATAATTCTGGGTTTCTCTTACTCCGTAAAAAACATTATATGAATAGTTTACCTTTTTCACAAAATCCAGAAAACGATAATGATAATCTGATGCCTTCACATTACTTAAATAATACTCTCTTAAATCCATAAAAATACTCCATAAAAAAAGTTTTAGTATCTACAATTTGCATCCCTTCTCATTTTTATAAATTCTTCTGCAAATGATTTCGCTGTTTGTCTATTATGATCAACATCCCAATGCTCCTTATTATAGTTTGCAGCAGTCGTCCAATTGAAAGTTCCGTGCATTGCAACCTCCAAATCAATCACACAAAATTTCCTATGCATTATATTTTTATATTTTTCTGACATCACATCTACTCGATATACCTCAAAGTAGTCTTCCAAAACGAATGAAGGTTTATCTTTGTTGATCATGTTATTATCAATAATTATTTTTACATCCAACCCATCGTTCCTTTTTTTTAATAATTCATCGAATATTTTTTTATTGGTAAACCATGCCATTGCAATCCATATTAAAAATTTAGCCTGACGAATCTCATCAATTATTCGATTTTGTATATCATCAAAAAGTATCTCTTGGCTTATTTCTTCTGAGGCACTATTCAGTACTCCAGGCTTTAATATCAATCCCCAGTACTCGTTATCATCGTTCGGTTCATAAACCTGTCTACACAAACCATCAACAAAATTCTCATATTTTCTCAGGACTGTTAATTTATCAGGAACTACACTAATAATAATGTATTCCTTGCGATGATTAGGCAAATGATATGTAAAACCCCATTCTTTTTGAAATGAAACAGAAGCAACTTTAAGAGCCTCTATTACCTCGTCCTTATACTCATACTCACTCATCTTAGCTGTCGCTATTAATAAATCTTTATACTGCTGTTCTGTCATAACTCCCCCTCTATATCGTATATATTGCAACGTAAATGTATATAATATTATAACATCAATGTATTAACATATACAAATTCTTTGTATATGTTAATACATTTGTACAGCAGATCCCTCATATCTATTTCTCAAGATCTAAGTATAAATTCTTCTACATCTTCTCTAAATACCAGCCATCGTCCACTAACGAAGTGCCCTTCCAGAACTCCATCATGAATCATCTGCAGTATCTTTGTTCTCCCACAATGCAACACCCTCATTACATCTTTTATAGTTAATACATCAGGTTCGTTCTGTAACATATTTTCACTCCTTCCTTTGTTAATGGAATGTTCGTGTAAAAAAACAAATTACTGTCTATATGTGCTCATATTAGAATATATCTGTTCACCTATGATTTCCTATCTTCCATCTCCTTTGCCCATTTATAAAAAAGAGTTTTAGTCACCCCTAATCTCTTCATTGCCTCAACAGCTGTAATGTTCTTTGTCTTCCACAACTTCATAACATCATCATAATTTTCAGGTTTTGCAACACTATGCCTACCAAGATGCTTGCCTTTCTTTTTTGCAGCCTCTATTCCAGCTCTTTGCCTTTTCCTTATCGTAATCCTCTCCTGCTCTGCAATACTGCCAAGAACCTCTATGAGAATGTTGTTTATCATATCCCTGATCCACTCCTGTCCCTCAGGGAAATCTATCATCGTTGTTGGCAGATCAAGGATTCTCAGATCTATGCCACTATCTTTAAACCACTTTACCTCCGACAAAATATCCTGTTTGCTCCTGCTGAGTCTGTCCAAGGAAACCACATACAATGAGTCTCCCCTGCGAAGTCCCATTGGACCTTTAAGAGCCTGATACCCTTCACGTTCAAGATTCTTTCCAGACTTCTTATCTACTATAATATTCGTATCTTCTACATATTCCTTCAGTGCTATTATCTGTCTGTCAAGATTCTGCGAATTTGAACTCACACGGGCATATCCATACTTTCTGCCTGTCATAATAACCTACCTCCATATACCATGTCCTCAAAGGTGTACCTTTCAGAACACATAATAATCATCACATATATGTGTTCTGAAAGGTCAAATACCAATAAACGGACATATCCTGTAAATACAACCACCTTTTCGGACACTAGCTTGCCTTCTTCAGCTGTCTATCTATCAATTGCTCAATGAGACTCGATACTTCATCCCATGTATCCACATGTATATATTCGTCATCCAGATATATCGAATACAAGCACTTAAAAATTCCACATTTGCACTGTACCAATGCTGTTATCTGATCATCCGGCAATTCATCTACATAAATCAGATACTCATATACGCACTCTGTAAAATATATCTCATCACATACCTCATAAATATCTTTTCTCTGCTTTGAAATCATCCTGTATTTAAAGAAATCATGTTCATGTTCTATTTGCAACATGAGACGATTTTCTCTTTCAGTAAATAGCTGTCTTTTCAACGAATCACCTCTATGCTGCTATAAATATTTCTTCTGTGTTTCTGTCATATTTATATACGTGATTGGATAGAACGTCCTGAGGGAGAAGAGTTTTATTCACATCGACCACATCAGCACAAAGCTCCTGGGGACTTTTTGTTCCATCACAAATCGGCAATAACAAGCATTCATTCACACTGCTCGGAATTATATAAATATCCTTTTCCATGTAAGCTGCAAAGTCTTTTATTTTATTTTTCATCAGCAACTGGTTAGCTCCATAAATCAGATGTTTATTTGTCATAATATAATATGTTTCATCTTTCTCTGTATCTTCTTTGTAATCTGCATCATACCTATCTCTAAACAGATCCCATATGCTGATAATACACCCCTCATCACAAATCTCCATATTGATCATCGCCTGCTGATAAAGCTCCTGCTCTGTAATTTTCCATTTTGCCATTTGTGAATTGCATACTCTTGTACAGAGAATGCTGACATCCTTATTCTTATCAGAAGTCATGTCGATATAATAAATCAGAGAAAGGTCTAAAAATTCCCTATGTGGAACATTTAACAACAGTTCCCCATTTCGCTCTGTATTTATCAATCTAACACGTATTCTGGTACATGCACGGTCATAATCAGAAAGAACAGAAATATCAAAATCATCATCACCCATCTTCTCCTCATTTTTCTGTACCACCTTTCTTACAACATCTCCTATCTCCATGATCCCAATCTTATATTTCTCATAATACTTGTCTATATAAACACATGGAGACAATTGTCTATTTTCTCTGTGTATGGTAATGGCATCGAACTTAACACCGTTGTTTTTAATCTGAATAGAAGTCTGAACATTTTCATGACCATATATCCTTTCAAGTTTCCCTACTATCTCATCTATAAACTGCTCTTTATTTAATTTGACCATAGTTACATATCCTTTCCTCAAAAATAAAAAAGCCCTGCCCGGTTTACTCAACCAGACAAGGCCATGATTTGTATTTTATTGCTTACGCTACATCTAACAGCTCATTCTTGACCGTAGACATATCCAAAGATATTTCCTTCTTGATTGTTTCATCAAACGATAAAGCCCTCTGAAAATCTGTCTTTATCGGAGCATACTTTAACGCCTGCTTTATCACAGTTTTCTTAGCCATATCCTCATAATTTGATTTCCAAGGGGAATAACTGCTGTCGTACGCTTTACTATATGTCTTTGCATATAAATCCATTTCAGCCCTAGACATGACCGCCATACCATATCCGCCATTCACAGTTTTAAATATTCCATAGAAATATTTAACTTCGCCTCTGTCCGAATATGCCGGACGATGAACAAGAACCGGTTCCAACCCATACTGATATGCAAACTCATCATTTTCATACACAGTCTGAGCCTGTATCGTCTGCATCTGACCGCTTCTATATGCCAATTCAATCAATCCTTTGTATCCAATCTGGAACTGACACTCCAAGGTTCCATGATTCTTATACGGAATAAGATACGCCTGCCCAAGCGGAGTGTTTGGCTCAAGTCCTAACTGCGCCGCATTCATAAGCGCTGCCAGAAACGACATGGGAGTACACTGATTCAATGCAGGTGTGGTATTAAGTGCAGACAATGCTATACGCGTAAATCTCTCTGGGGTCATTACAGCTGGCAGTGCTTTCTTTATCTCCGGCATCATTGCCTTGACCATATCCGGTATTGTCATGCTCTTTGTAAGTTTAACTTCTTCATCCTTTTTCGCTGGGACTTTTGACGCCTGTTCAGCAAGTTCCTGCTTAAGATCTATATTATTTGCCATATACTCATCCTCCTTCATGCTGCACGTTTTATCATAAATCTTCTGCTTGCAGTGTTATTGCAATATTTGTTATACATAACCGGGTCATCTTCTTTGAACTTCTTAGCATCAAATCTGCTCTGCTCAATGTTCGACAATGAAATCTTATAATCTGCTTCAACCGCAATAGTAGCATCCTGCATTTCAATCTTGATTCTCTGATCTATCGCTGCTTTTTCCTGCTCCAGTTTCTTTATCAGTGAATCAAGTTCCATTCTTCTATCAAGAACAGCCTTATAGCCATGAAGTTCGACCTGCTTATTCCTATCACCTTTGAAGTACATCTTTGATATAGTCTCAGAACAGCTATCTGTTCCATCTGGATCAGGCATTACTCTTGCAAGCACATTATTATTCCAAAAATTCTCTTCAATCGTGATCAGATATTTAATAAGCTCTTCATCCCGATCTATTTTTCTTACAAGAAATTTCTGTCCAAATATCAAAACCGCAACATACCAGCAATCATATCCACTTACAGCGAGATAATGCTGAACCTGCATCTGATAATGTAATGGTATATTCCCATCATCCCATTTGTCAGATGAATACGGAGACACTGTCTTACACTCAAGGCCTGCTCTACTACCAACAATCAGCCTGTCAAAATCTGCAAGCATAAATGGATATCCCTCATTCTGATAAATAGCATTTGCTTTTCTAATTTTTAAGCCTGTCTCCTCAGTAAATCTCTGTGCAACATATTCTTCAAGGTCTCTTCCCTGTCTCATTGATTCATTATCTGTCTGCTCAATATCTTCAGATATCTTGTTCTGATATATCTGGAATGCTGATGAATAGGGATTCAATCCACATATAGCACCAGCATCCGTTCCCGTAATTCCTTTCTTTCTGTATCTTAGCCATTCTTCTTTTGGCAGATCCAGTGTTGAAATTAATCGTCGCATCCTATACCTCCATCATCGTAGTTCACGCTGCTCCACCATGTACATTCTTCATCCTCTTCCTGCGCTATATCATATTCTGTATTCTTCATATGCTCTCTTACCACCATGTAATAATCCTCATTCTGAGCACAGTCCTTATATATAGATTCCAAAATATTTGTGCTCTGATTTACAAGATTCATAAGCAGCATGTCCGAAAATTCATCTGCCGAAGAGATAAGTATTTCATATATACATGAACATATTTCCAACTTTGAGTTTTCCCTGGACTCTTTATCACCGTACAACTTCTTGTACTGCTGCAGCTCAGCGTAGATCTTTTTTATAAATTTATCCTTTATTCCCATACGTCATCACAATCCCAAATACCATTTCTTCCATCTATTGTATATACGCACTCCGTTTTACCTGACTTATGCCATATAAGCAGTCCTGAAACAAGTGCCATAACTGTTCCTGCAGTTATCGCTCCAATTATCTTAATATTCATAATCTACCTCCATATTTTTATGCTGCTAAAAGCTGATAAGCCTTATCTATCATAGGATTTCCTTCATATGTTTTCATGAAAAGATTTTCATTATAGTTCTTTGACCTTCTTATCGGATTAGCATGAGTAGCAAAATCTGATACCGCATTGATAAATCTATATGCGTTATTTCCAAGATGTGTAAGGTCTGGGGCATCATAATACCTCATTCTCATATCATCACGAAGCTTTTTTATATTTCTTGTAGTAACAGAACTTGAATTCTGATCTATCGGCAACAGCATTTCTATGTATTCTTTTACCTGTTGATCTGTTATCCTCTGTCTACGCATTCTCTCAAATTCATTACCAAGAGCCTCCATATATTCATCTGCCATAAACAAAGTCTGTTTTGCCTCATCAATCTTACCCTTTATATCACCTGTATGGACCATACTGAAACATCTGTTTGCGGTGCTTAATGCCAGATTCAATGTATTATTACAAACAACTCTCACTGGTGTTATTGCAACCTTCACAGCTCCCGAACCATCATGAGTATTACTAAACACAAGATATGGTGTTATTCGCTCTCCAGACATGATGTACTCCCTCGGAAGCCTTGCCAGAATCCATACTTTCTTCCCTCCCTGAAGAGATCCGGCCGTCTCGTACTTTACACCCTCTCCCAGCAGATTATCAGTAAACGCAAAAGCTTCTGTATTCTGAACAACCTTATACCTGTCTGTAACAACCCCAAGCACAGTATTATCGGACTCTCTTACATTTGCCTTATACCCATCAACCAGTCCTGAATTTGTATACAATGATTTCTGCACTACTCTCCAATCAAGTCCGGCAAGTCTTAATGCATCCTCTGATGATGGAGCCTCCTCTACTACAACACCAAGGCCATGCCATGGTTTTTCCCTTACACTAAACATCGTTTCTACATTTGCTGCCATATTATTTTTTTCTCCTTTCACCTTTGTTTTCTTCTCTATTCTTTCCATTTCTGTCTCGTAGTTCATTCCAAATAACAATCACTGTAGACAGTATCGAAATAATAATCTTCTGCATGTAACTCTTTTCTCCTTATGATTATTCCTCGTCATCATCGCTATCCAATTTCATTGCTTCATCAATGAGCCGGAGCACTTCATCATCAACACATTCAAATACCGCAAGGACATCCTCTGTGATCGGTGGGACTCCCGGACATTCCAAAAGCTGACACAGACTTCTCATTCCATTAATCAACTGACCTGCCTGTTCTAATAAATCTCTACGCTGCATTTTCACACTCTCACCCCCTTCCCGAAAATGAGCATAGAAAAAGAGAGATGAAAAACACAACTTCATCTCTCTTTAAATTAAATATGTAGTTATCTAAGACTTTCCACTGAGTACCGTTTCCTTCAGAAACACAACCACTCCCTGAAGTACAGCAAGTCCTATAGCTGCTATCGTATGCCTGTTTATATCTCATCATCCTCCTTCCTGTTTTCTATGATTTATTATCATCATATAGATGATATATAAACAGGAAGTACCAAATTACGGAATAATCACAATCCCAGTATTACCGCTTCTGCTATCCAAATAGCGGTTCCTATAAGTGATATAATCAAACCTGCCGTTGCAGCCTTCTTTTTCTTTCCCTTCTTAGAAAGTGCCACCACGCTTAGAATTAAAGATATTACATCTGGAACAATACCTACAACTATAAATGTTGTCACCAAACCAATAATACTCAAAATCAACGATACTACACCTATAGTATTTTTTCTTTCTATTTTTTCAGCCAACGTCATTAATATTTCTTCTCTTCGTATTCTGTCGTCGTCATCCTGATCTGTAACATTTTGAGTTGGTTGTTTTTGATTCTTATTTACCCTATCTTCTACTATTTTATTAACATCTCTATTTTCAATGTTTTGCTCTTCTATTTGCTTTTGATTTTTAGTCACCTGTTCTTTCTGGATAATTTTTACTGGCTCTACTGCAACAGGTTGCTCAACAGCTATTATCTTTTCTCCATTGTCATCAACTTTATTAACAATTGTGGAGGATATCATTGTCACATGTTCTGTTTCTTTCCCTGATTCTTCCAGTACGTTTTTCTTTATGGTAATTTCTTTGCCATCTAAGTTTTCATTATCAGTTATAGTTTTATTATGAGCAATCTTTTTTTCATTATCATCTTTAGGCGGAATATCATGGCATATAGTACTATTGGTGTTTTCTGCTATATATTTTTGCAGGGCCTTTAGCAAATTAATAATGTGCTGTTTGAATGCACTACTAACATTAAACCCATTCTCTCCAACATAAAGGTAAATATCCAAATATATCTTCTGCTCTAGGTATTTCTCCCAACTGATAACACCCACATTACCCAAATCATTTCTATAGTAAAATCCATCCTCTACAATAGCAAAACCTTTTGATTTTTTTCCATAATTACCAAAGATTCCACCTGGAACAATCAAAAATACATTTTTCTTAGCATCAATATTGATCGCTTCCTTAAAAGCAACCACCTGTTTGTCAATTCTTACACTTCTTCCTCCATTAAACTTTATAGGATCAACATCAGGTGAAATACCATCAATGTCCTCCTCATATTTATTTACAATTTGCTGTGGTATGCTATCTAAAATAAATTTTTTATTAGCGCTTATATTAGGTTTTGTTTTAACAATTTCAAATACCTCAGTCCAATTCCACTTAACTGCATCCTGAAGGTTTGACAACAGTTTATAATAATCCCTAATTGAACCATCCACTTCCAATATTATATTTCCAATCGAAATATTGTTGTTATCCAATATCTTTATAGTGGAATTTTTGAATTCATTCCAATCCAATCTACCGTTATCATTGCTATTTTTATAATATACACCATACTCTGTAAAAGCGTATGAATTAGAACCTTTATTATTAGTTATATTTGCTCCATATAGAGTCTCATCTTCACCAATAAATAAACTTGCTCTTATTCTCTTTTCATAATCCCTAATATATGCTCTCTGCTTATCATCTTGTTCCTGATAATATTTAGGTGGATTAATTTTTTTCCATGTTATACCACATGAGCTTACCTTACTATTAGAACAAGCTGCATACTTTAATATAGTTGCCAATCTGCTATTATCACAGAATTCAGGAACTAATTCTGACACAAATAAGGCAAATCGAAAAATAAACAACTCCGGATCAGAAATATATGTCAATACAATATTAGATGAATACCTAGATAAATTTTTATCAATTAACATCATCGAATCAATATATGACATGAACTTTGCGCTATCAACAGCACCTATGTCTTTAATATTCCATTCTCCCGACAAGCCTCTATATTTCCATATAATTCTGCGAGTTGTAATAAGAAAACCTTGCTCATGATCTCCTTTGTAATTAAAAATTAACAATGGATCTTCCATAGTTTCTAAAGAATAATGTCTTGTAATATACTTTACAGCATCTCTATCATAATTTTTGTCAAATAAAAATATTTTTTCGCCAAATACATCATCCGAAAAATATTTCTCTGCAACTAACCTAACATCATTTGGAGAACTTTCCTTTATCGTTATTTCAGATTCTGTATTATTATAATTATCCCCTACATATTTTTCATGATTATCTTGTGATTTTACTTCTTTTTCATCAATAAAATTAACTACTGATTTTATGTTTCTTAAAATGGCATAAAGACTTGTTTGCTCAATTCCGGCATTACACACAAAATCTAATTCACCAATTTTTATAGAACTGAACCCTTTTTTTATTGTTTTATTTTTCAAATCATTCCAAGTGATTTTTCCACATTTATTAGATTGACAATAGTATATTCCATCAGTTCCAATAGCAAATCCTGATTTACCATTTCCTAAAATAGTAGAATCTAAAATAATAAAAATTTTCTCATCTTCGGGTATTCCAAAATATGTTTTCACCTTATTTAGCTTTGAATTATTATTTTTTATTGGATTTCCATACACACATGCTGTAGCTTTTTCTAATGGTGCCGACAAACAAGCTTCTGCTATTTTATCAATCATATTCATATCTTCTTTTTCATTTCCTGCCAGCTTTCTAATAAAACCTGTAAAAGCAAATATAAACTCATAAACATTATCAATCCCTGTAAGATAAACATCTTCAGAAACATTGTTACTATGTCCAACAAAATAAATCACATTTGCTAAAATTCTCTTTGCACTATTAACATCATAAATATCTTCCAACTCCCACATATTATTATCATCGTAAACATCTTTCCAATAAAATCCTTTTGTTGTTAATACGAAACCTTGTTTATCATAAAATGCCAACAATAGTTCATCTTCATCCTCAATCTCATATTCGTCTTTTAACAGATCATCCAGTCTATCAGGAATCATATCAACACCATATATATATACATCTCTTCCATATATGTTTTTATCACCAAAAAAAAGCTTAAATAACTCTCTTACTTTATTATCCTTATCCACTTCACACATACCCTTCTCCAACAGTAATTATATTCTACATTTCACAACGTTCATATTTGTAATTCCCCAAAGAGGGAGCATTAGCATATTATCTCACACCTATACCGGCAAATATAAATCTATACTTAATATTCACATAGGTTTATCCATATCAAAAACTCCGTATTTTTTACATCAACCCTATTTTTCTGCATAAACCAGCTAACACTACCATTATTACAAAAAATAATAACATGTACCTTACCGCATAAGCGAAAGTAGTTCCTATCGTATTTTTAAAAAGCGCATTACCAATTTTTATAGTTAAAATTACTGATAACACCAAACATATTATTGCCATCATGTTCATAACTCCCTTCATATAAAATCGTTATTATATAATATATATTTTATATTATATTGCTATAGCGATACTTAATCAACTCTTTAAGTGTAATTTTATCTCAAAAACTTTGATAGTCTATCTCTATAAAGAATAAATAGGAGGCTTCCATATATGGCAAATACACATGAATCTTATGAGTACCCTGTTGGAGATAGATTGCGCTTTTTCCGTGAACAGAAGCAGATATCCACCAACAAACTTGCCAATCTTGCAGGGATCAGCCAAAGTTATGTTCGTGATATTGAAATGGGTAATAAAAATCCCACAATAGAAGTTCTTTTCCAATTGTGCAAAGCACTTGACATTTCATTAAGGGATTTTTTTGATGATGATAATAAGGTTCTACTCAATGATCCACTGTCAACCAGAATATATAGACTCAACTCTGTACAAAGAGAGGCATTACTCGCCTTTCTAAATACTATAGATTAAGCAATTACAACGAAAAACACAGCACCATATAGATATCTACCACTTATCTACATAGTGCTGTGTTTTAATTTTATATTTAATATCTTCCCTGCCTATCGCCGTTTAAAAAAACACCATCTGCATTTTGAAAAAACACCAATTAATCGCCACAAAGTCATAAAATTACAAAAAATCACATCATATTACATACATTTATGTCTTTATTGATATGTAACGCATTTGGCTTAAATTCTCAGGTTTTATGCGGTCTCACCAGCTCCTACTCCCACTTATAAGGTGTGAGCTGATAAACATAGTAGTTCAACCAATTCGCATACAAAGTATTCGCGTGGCATCTCCACTTCTTCACTGGTTTCTTTTCCGGGTCGTTGTCCGGGTAATAATTCACCGGGATCTGTGGATTAAGTCCCTTGGCGAGGTCTCTGTGGTACTCCTGGTCGAGGGTCAGCACGTCGTACTCAGGATGTCCTGTGACAAATATGTTCTTACCGCCGTCACCGATTATGAGGTACGGGCCAGCCACGTCTGACTCGGCTACGATCTCAAGGTGCTCATTGTTTACAATGTCCTCCTTGGATACGCCCGTGTATCTTGAATGTGGCACGTAAAATACATCGTCAAAGCCACGGACAAGCGGTGTTCTCTTGTGGAAGGTGTGATGTTCGTATATGCCGGACAGCTTCTGAGGAAGATCGAACTTCTGCACACCGTATCTGTAGTAGAGTCCCGCCTGGGCGCCCCAACAGATGTGCATGGTCGATGTGACATTTGTCTCGGACCAATCCATGATCTCGCGGAGTTCATCCCAGTAGTCAACATTCTCAAATTCCATCTTTTCAACAGGTGCTCCGGTTATGATGAAACCGTCCCATTTGCGGTTCTTTACGCTGTCAAAATCCTCGTAGAATCTGTCAAGGTGTCCCTTTGTCACGTTCTTGGACTCGTAGGACATGGTTCTAAGAAGCGTGATGTTCACCTGAAGTGGGGTGTTTGACAGGCTTCGCATGAGCTGCAGCTCTGTATCCTCCTTCAGCGGCATGAGGTTGAGTATCAGAATGTCAAGGGGTCTTATGTCCTGGCTGTGCGCCCTTCCTGTTCCCATGACAAATATGTTCTCGTCCTCTAATGTTTTCTTAACCGGCAGATCATCATCTATTCTTATCGGCATCTCTATTCATTCCTTTCCATTTACTGCTTATCCAAGCAAACATGCAGCAGCACACACCAAGTAATCTACCGCAGTTACCCTACTGTCCAATCAATTCTAAGAAATCCTCCTCAGATATGATAGGCACATCAAGGCTTTTCGCCTTCTTGTTCTTGGATGATGTGGAATTCACATCGTTATTTATAAGATATGAGGTCTTGGCAGATACAGAACCTGTAACCTGACCTCCTCTGCTCTCTATCAGTTCCTTGAGCTGGTTTCTGTTGTCAAAATGGGTGAGCGAACCGGTTATGACGAACACCTTGCCCGCCAGATCCTGCTCCGTATCAGAAACCTCATCCACAAACGTAAGCTCAGCCATCAACCTATCTATGATAGCACAATTCTTCTCATTTTCAAAGTATCTGACTATATCCTCTGCTATAACCTGACCGATTCCGTCTATCTCAACGTAGGCTGACACATCTGCCTCCTTCATGGCATCCATATCATTTGCAAAATGCTTTGCCATGAGCTTGGCTGTCGCCTCTCCGACATTTGCAATGCCAAGGCCATTGACAAGACGCCACATGTTCGTCTGTCTGGATGCGTCCACCGCAGCCACAAGCTTGTTGTACGACTTCTCGCCAAATCCCTCAAGTTCAACTATATGTTCTCTGTGAGCCGCAAGCTTATACAGATCAGGAAGCTCCTCGAGGATCTTCTCGTCTATGAACTTCTCTATGGTCGCCTCTGAGAGTCCATCTATATTCAACGCATTTCTGGACACGTAGTGTGAAAATGACTTGAGTTTCTTCGCAGGGCAGAACTGGTTTGTGCAGTACAGAGTCTCAACTCCTGACGCTGCACCGCCTTCCTCCCTCACTATCTCAGTCTCTCCTCCGCATGCAGGACACGCAGCCGGTATGACCACGTTACCGCTCATGGTTAGATTCCTTGCAATTTGCGGAATGATCATATTCGCCTTGTACACTGCAATCTCATCACCTTCGCCAAGCGCCAATGACTTAAGTATGCTGACGTTGTGTATGCTGGCACGGCTTACTGTTGTTCCCTCGAGCTCCACCGGGTCAAATACAGCAACCGGGTTGATGAGTCCAGTTCTTGATGGACTCCACTCCACATAACGGAGGTGGGTGATTGCCTCCTCATCCGCCCATTTGAACGCCATGGCATTTCGCGGGAACTTGGCTGTGGTTCCCAGGCTCCTTCCGTATGCCAAATCATCCAGCATGAGTACCAGACCATCCGATGGGAAGTCATTCTCCGTTATCTTCTCTGAAAATTCCCTCACCTTATCAGGAAGCGCCGACGAGTCTGTCAGGTAGTGTTCTACCACGGTAAATCCCTGCTGCTCCAACCAGTCAAGCTGATATTTGAATGAATTGTGGAAGTCCACATCCTCACCGTCCACTAAATTAAAAGCGAAGAAATGTACATTTCTCTCTTTTGTTATCTTGTTATCGAGCTGTCTCACTGAGCCGCTGCACAGATTTCGCGGGTTCTTGTACTTAGATTCCGCATCCGTTATCTTCTCATTTATCGCATTGAAATCCGAGTATTTGATGACCGCCTCGCCTCTGATCGTCAGCTTGCCCTTGTACGGGATGTGATGAGGTACATTTGCAAATACCTTCGCATTGTTCGTGATGACCTCGCCTATCTCACCATTTCCACGGGTAACCGCTTTTATCATCTCTCCGTTCTCATATGTGAGAACAACTGTGAGTCCGTCCATCTTCCAGGATATTACGCCCTTCTGACCGCCAAGCCATGACACAAGAGCACCTACATCCTTTGTCTTGTCAAGAGAAAGCATTGGATGCTCGTGAGCCTCCTTCGGCAGCTCACTGACGACCTCATATCCTACCTTGACCGTCGGGCTGTTGCTCATGACCATCCCGGTCTCTTTCTCCAGGGCACTCAGCTCATCGTACAGAGCATCATATTCCAGATTGCTCATGATCTCTGTATCTTCCATATAATATTTCTTTGCAGCATCGTTGAGCTGCTTTACAAGTTCTTTAATTCTGGCTATCTTGCCATTATCGTTATTGCCACTAATGTCATTATTTTCTTTAATATTTTCACTGGTATTTCTACTAATATCTTCCATACACACCCCACAAAAAATCCTATATACACTCTCTACTACATCCCCACTATCCGTCTCAGCTCTGCCTCTTCCTCGCGGCTGAGCTCCCTTAACTCTCCAGGTCTCATATTGCCAAGCTTCACGTTGCAGACCCTGACTCTCTTCAGGTTCACTACCCTGTAGCCCAATGCATCACACATTCGTCTGATCTGCCTGTTGAGCCCCTGTGTCAGCACTATCATGAATGACCTGTCATCTATCTTTCGCACCTTACATTTCTTTGTCACTGTATCAAGTATAGGCACTCCTTCCGACATCTTCCTGATGAAGTCCTCTGTTATCTCACGGTTCACCCGCACTCTGTATTCCTTCTCATGGTTGTTCACCGACTTCTGGATGGCATTTGACAGGTCACCATCATTTGTCAGAAGAAGTAGACCCTGGGAGTCCTTGTCCAGCCTTCCCACGTACTGAAGTCTGATCGGATAATCTATGTGATCAAATATATTGTCTGGATCAGCCTTACTCGCTGTACAGGTAAGTCCTATCGGCTTATTATATGCTAGGATCACTGTCCTATCCTTCTGCTGAACCTTCCTGCCCATGAATGTCACCACATCCCCGGGCATGACCTTCTGACCCATGACTGCAGTCTCTCCGTTGATCGTAACCTTTCCATTCTCTATATGTGTATCCGCAGCGCGCCTTGAGCACACGCCCGCCTCGCTGAGATATTTGTTAAGTCTTATTCCATCCGCCATAATCTTTCCTCTGTTATTATTTTCCTATATTGTTAATACATATCTCACATTCTAATTTCTGGTCAGCATACACCATGTATCAGCCAGACCAAGGCCAGTAAATTCTAACCAATATGCAGAACCATCATACCATTTATTTTTCATTTTGTGAACCATTCATCACACCATGTATAACCCACAGCAAAGATTCAGTTAAATTAATTTTGTAAAAGTCCTTGATTTTTTTTATCAATTAATGTATATTTAAGCAAACGCAAAGGTGTGTTTCTTCGGAAACGCACCTTTTTTTATTTTAGGAAAAGGAAGTGCATATTATGGATAACATCGACAGAAAAATCATTCATCTTTTACAGGGCAACGCCAGAACCCCACTCAAGTATCTGGCCAACAAAGTCTTCCTTTCTTCGCCGGCAGTTTCAGCAAGAATAGAGAGACTTGAGAAAGCAGGAATACTGACCGGATATCACGCAAGCATCAACCATGAGGCTCTCGGATATCACATCACAGCATTTATACACATGGCTCTTGATCCAAAACAGAAGCCAACCTTCTATCCATTTGTTGAAGCATGTCCAAATGTACTGGAATGCAACTGTGTGACCGGTGCGCACTCCATGCTCATGAAGGTCTGCTTTCCTAATACCATGGATCTCGACTCATTTATCGGACAGCTCCAGAGATTTGGCAGCACAGAGACACAGATAGTATTCTCCACACCGGTTCCTACCAGAGGGGTTTTGATCGACACAGATACTGTAGACTCTTCAGAGGCTATGTAACAAAATAGCTGTTCAGCAGAAAACGCAGGCATAAAGCCTGCGTTTTCTTTAATTATACATATTCTGGAACTTTCTAAATGTCTCATCCGTTCTAAGCAGATAATCATTGTTTTCTTTTACATGTTCATATATCGCCTGTATATCACCAGATGAGTTGATGGTGTTGATATACGAGCTCTCCTTGTCAGACAAAGCCGAATTGTTGATCTTGTAGCTTCCATCTGACTGTTTCGTCACATATAACGACCTTATATCGAGCGGTTCCGAGTTGACATCCTTTATCATCAGATTGGATAATTCGTACACGATATACGAATCTGCGGTATATCCGTTGGCTATATAACAGGTGGTCTTGTTGTACGCCGTTATATACTCCGCTGCTATCTCAATGCTCTTCATGTCGTCAAATTCCGACGGATCTGTGACCAGTCTCTGAAGTGTCGTCTGATCTGCCTTTGTTCTCGCCAAAAGATAATTGTTCACTAGCTGATTTATCTCATCGATCGTACACAGCCTGTAATTTACTCCGTCTGGTATCTCCAGTCTCACCGTATTATCTCTTCCGGTTATGTCCTCTGTGAACAGCTTATCGTTTATAAAAAATACATACACATAGACTCCGACAAGTATCAGAAATACCGCCCACAGCAAGGCAAGAACGCCACCAGAGATCCCGCCATGTCTGGATCTTCTTCGGCCTTTCCGCGTCTTTGCCTTCTCTTCGGCAAAATAATCGTCATCGCCATACAGCTCCTCATCATCGAACATATCTCCGGTATCCGGTGCATCATCCATATCCTCAGGATCTTCTATGACATAATCCTCATACGGCCTTTTCTGTCTCGCCGGGGTCTCCTCAACCTCTGAAGCTCCGCCGGGCTCTGAGTTATCAGCCAGCTCCGAATCTTCACTGTCATCTAAGTCATCATCTAATCCCGAGTCTCCACTGTCATCCGATTCATCGTCTGACTCCGGATCTTCACCGTCATCTAAGTCATCATCTGTCTCTGAATCTCCACCGATCTCTGATTTCCCATCCAACTCCGGCTCTTCATTTTCTATATTCTGTTCTTCCGCTTCCAAATTCTTTTTCTTCTTCATCACTGCATATCATCCTTTTACGAAATAAATATCAGAGTATAAAAAAGCGTACCAGGGCGGAGTCGAACCGCCCGTCATGGCTCCGGAGGCCATTGCCGTATCCGATTGGCTACTGGTACACAGTTGGTATGATACTACAAAAAACTCACTTTGGCAAATAAAAAAACGTCCCCGCACTTATATGCGGGAACGCTTTGAATTCTCTTGTGTCACTAAATAATTACATAGTTACCGAAACGAATTTTACTATGAATAAGAGTGCAATAATTGTCACTACGATATCCTGCTTCTTATACTTGCCTGTGAACAGTGTGATAAGAACATATGTGATAGCGCCAAGACCGATACCATTTGAAATAGAGTATGTCAGCGGCATCATAAGGAATGTCACGAATGCAGGAACTGCTGAACGCATATCCTCCATATCAACCTTTGCAAAGTTCTTAGCCATAAGTACACCTACGAAGATAAGTGCTGGTGCTGTTGCACATGATGGAATGATGTTGGCAACAGGGCTGAGGAACAGACATACTGCAAAGCAGAGTGCTGTAACCAAACTTGTAAGACCTGTTCTACCACCTGCAGCGATACCTGAAGCTGACTCTACAAATGTTGTACATGTTGATGTACCGAGAAGAGCTCCTGATACAGTACCTATAGAGTCACACATCATACACTCGTCAAGTTTCATTGGGTCACCCTTCTCGTCAAGCATATTAGCCTGGGAAGCTGCACCATAGAGAGTTCCGATGGTATCAAACATATCTACCAGACAGAAGCTGACAACAAGCATGATTGCTGAGAACACACCGCCGATATACTCAGCAGAGAATGCATCCTTCCATGCCTGTCCCTGGAACACTCCGAGGAATCCGACTGAACCGAAATCCTTGAATGACTGTCCGATCGATGAGAAATCAAAGTTAGGTGCCTGAAGCATCATAACATAATATAATACTGTAGATACAAGGATACCTATGATAATGTTACCCTTTACATTAAGCTTTGCAAGGATCGCAATTATTATAAATCCTACAAATGCTACTATAGGAGGTGCGATCTGTGCAATAGCCTCCTTTGTGCTGCCAGCGCTTGTGATCACACCGTGGAAATCAAAGAACTGAACAAATGTATATGGGTTGTCCTGGATAAGTGTTGCATTCTTCAGTCCGATAAGAGCTATGAACAGACCAATACCTGCCGGAATTGACTTCTTAAGGCACTCAGGCATTGCAACTGCAATGTACTTTCTGAGTCCTGTCACTGAAAGGATCAGGAATACGAGACCTGATATCAATACTATTACCAGACCTGCCTGATAACCTCTGATAACACTCACACCTGCAAATGCTGCACCAGCTACAAAGATAGTACAGAAGAATGAGTTAAGTCCCATTCCGCAGGCCTGTGCAAATGGCATGTCCGCGAGGAACGCCATGAGAAGTGTTCCCACTATTGCAACAAGAATAGATGCGATGAATACAGCATTCCATACTGTTCCAAGCTCACCAGCCATGTCTGGAACTGCCCCTGCCAGCCAGCCATTGCTGCCTTCTCCTGCAACCTGATTTGGATTGACCAGAACGATGTATGCCATGGCGAAGAATGTTGTAAGTCCTGCCATGATCTCGGTCTTGATTGTAGACCCACGCTCTGAGATTTTGAAGAATTTGTCCATGATTACTCTCCTTTTCTCGTTTTAGTATAATATAAACAAATACTTGTCCATTCTATATCACTTAATGATACTTTTTCAACTACTTTTAAATAATTTCTTAATGTTCCTTACAAAAATTAAATAACATATAAACAAATAATAAAATAGTCCGGCCGGGTATTCCCCAATCGGACTATCGTATATATGTATTACTCTGTACTATTTTACTTTTTTGACAACAAGACCTCTCACTACTTTATATCTTGAACCTGATATCTTAACTATACCGGTAACTTCTGTGGCGATCTTGCCCTTCTTCACATAGTAGTTCTTGTGATTCTTAGGACTCTTTACTATTCCCGTCTTGCCTGACTGGAATACACCCTTGTAGATATAGCATTTAGCACCTGTTGTGGTACTCTTGAAGAAGCCTGTATAACCTGACTGGATTATACCTTTCTTTACATAGTAATACTTCTTATTCTTAGTGCTTCTGACAAGGGCTGTCTTGCTCTCTGCAAATTTGCCCTTTATTATGAGACACTGCTGTCCCTTTGAATTTCTGTAGAAACCTGTGTAAGCTGTATAAATCTTGCCATTCTTTACAAGATATGTTTTTCCCGTCTTAGGGCTCTTTACAAGTCCCTTGTATCCTGTCTTTACCACGCCATTTACAACATAGTAGTTGACTCCGGCACTCTTGACAAATCCTGTGTAATTCTCCTGAACCACGCCCTTCTTATAGAAGTAGGTCTTTCCATTCTCCTTCACAAGACCATTCTTGCTTGTATCAATAGAAGGAGTTGGGTCTGGTGTTGGATCTGGATCAGGTGTTGGTATTGGATCTGGTGTTGGATCCGGGTCCGGTGTCGGATCTGGGTCTGGTGTTGGATCTGGGTCCGGTGTTGGATCTGGATCCGGTGTTGGATCTGGATCCGGTGTTGGATCTGGTGTCGGTGTGATATCCGCATCCTTGTAGAGATATGCGTCATCCCATGTTCCCCATGCCTTACCTGATGCGGTTGCTCTCATTCCGACAACAACCTCTGTTGTCTCTTCCACTGTAAATCTAATCTCAGGATGCTGCCAGATTTTCCAGCCCTGTGGGACTGCAGGTGCGGATGCAAGTTCTGTATCTCCAGCTTTTGCATACACCTCATACACATCGTTATCTCCATTTGCACCGCCCTGAAGATATGCGCTGAACACATACTCTCCCGGCTCAAGTGTGATGGTCTGATATACATCATATGCAAAATCTGATGAATTGTAGTAGTGACCACAATATGCACCGTTTCTAAAATCTTCCTTTGTCTTGATTGCAAATCCCTTGCTTGTATCAGCGATGGTCCATCCCTCGTTTCCTGACTCAAATCCAGGATTTACAAGGATGTTCTCCTTTAATATTGTTACATTGCACTGAACCTCGACAGTCTCATCATTTACTGTCACAGTTCCCTTTACAGTACATGTTCCTGCACCGTAGTTCTTTACCTTCTCAAGTGCTCCATCCTCCCAGGTGATGTCTGCGCTCTCTGAATTGCCATCATTGTAAGCTACTGTTGCTGCAGTCGGCAGAGCTACATTTGCAATATCTGTTATCTCGATTTCAACATCATCAACTGTTATTGAGACTACCTCTCTCTTTGTCTTTGTTCCTGTATGAACATAGGCAAATGTCTTGAGCGACTCAAGTGGGTGTCCTGTGAAGTCAAACAGTGCCTGGTTGTCAACTGCTGAACCGCCGTACCACTTGCCGGCGTCTGCTGCGTCGTACTCTCCTGCGTATGATGAAGCCCAGCCTGAACCGTACTTCTCCCATGCCTCCTTGTTGGCTGCAAGGACGTCTGCTGCATTCTCTGCAGATGAATCATACACATTTACAGGAAGCCATGCAGGCTCCCAGTAGAATACACCGATTCCTGATGAACCTGTATTCTTTACAGCCTTGATAACTGAGCTGATCTCATTTGCCTGTCCCTGAACTGATATGTCGTAGGTTGTTGAGTCATTTACGCCCTTTCTCACGGTGTTGTCATGTCCATCTCCGTCATCCAGTGTGTATGCCCATGATGTCTCTGCTACCATTACCAGCTTGCCGTATGTGTCAGCCACATTCTTGAGAACTGATGTGAGGTTGTCTGTTGAGCCATGCCATACAGGATAGTATGATGATGCAAATACATCGTAGTCTACATTGTATGTATTAAGTCTCTTTGCAAAATTTGCGTAATTGCCACTTCTCTCAGGATTGGTGAAATGGATGGCAACAAGGATATTCTTGTCGATGGCTCTCACCGCCTCGCTTCCGGCGCTGAAGATCTTTGCCATGTTTTCCCAGTTCTTTGATGTCTCACCGCATATTCCGTTGGTCGTCTCATTTCCGATCTGAACCATACCCACATCAACGCCAGCATCGAGCAGAGTCTTAAGGCTCTCCGATGTGTATGACTTAACTGCAGCTACCTTCTCGTCAAGAGTAAAGTCAGCCCAAGCCTTTGGCACCTGCTGCTTACCTGGATCAGCCCAGAAATCTGAATAATGGAAATCCACAAGAAGCTTTATTCCGGCTGCTGTTGCATACTGTCCGATCTTCTTGGCTGTCTCCAAATCATTGTTACCGCCGCCGTAACCGTTTTTGTCTGCATCATATGGATCATTCCATACACGGACACGCACATAATTTATTCCACATGAAGCAAGGAACTTGAAGTATCCGATATCGTCAAGCTCATTGCCATCGAAGTCATAATACTTAACTCCACTGTTCTTCAGTGACACATAGGATGATACGTCTACACCCTCGATAAATGACTGCTTCTCTCCGTTCAGATCTGTGTATGTGAGATCACTCACGCGGTCCACATATATTCCAGCCTCCACGGGCTCAACTACATCTTCCTCGTCTGTAAGCTTGCAGAGCTTTACATTGTCTATCTTGCCCCAATATCCCTTGGCAAGACTGCCCTTGAATGAAATGCTGACATCAGTTGTATCCTCAAGAACGAACTCTTCTGTCTCATTTGTCGCCCATGCATCCCATCCGGTCGTGGCTCCAACAGCCTGTGACTTATCAGCGACAGATACTGTGAGTCCTGTATCCTGTGCATCGCCCTCGACATCATACTCCAGCTTGTATGTTCCCGCAGGAACAGCCACTACAGTCTGTGTGATGCTGACATCAGCCGCATCTGAAGCCCAGATATTAAGATAATATGTGGAGTTTACATTACTTCCACCGTTTTTTACAACAAGCTCAGCTCCCGATTCACTCTCTATAGTCCAGTTACTGCTGTCACCTGTTTCAAAATCGCCATTTGCAACCTTGAGTGTGTCCACCCAGCTCTCCGCAGCCTTCGCTGTTATCAGTGAGGCTCCAGATCCAAAGATCTGCCCTACCATAAGCGCTCCTGCAAGAACTGCACAGCCAATCTGCCTTACAATTCTCTTTCTTCTCATATATGCCCTCCTAATAAGTATTATTACGCAGACGCATCCCAATGCGCTCCGCGCGGCGTCTGCATTATCACAAGGATTCCTCCTTGCAATAATAATGTTGATCAACAGTTGCGCAACCGTTTGTCCTCATACTGATATATTAACATATTTGAGTTCTGGTTACCATGTCGCTTGTAGACAATGTTTTTAAGAATTAATTGTGCATTTTGTATACATCAAAGCGCAACTCAAGCGCAATCTATTTGCAAATTTGTGCGCAACAAGATAATATTATGTTATGTATTTTCAAATATGCACAATAAATCCCAACGCTTATACAAAGAAAACGCCCTGTCCATGATATGTTATGTAAACTTCATATCATGAACAGAGCGTTTTAACGTATACACACTGTATTATTCTATAATGTAACTTGGAATGTGATGTATCCATCCCCGTCACATCTTGCTGTTATCCTGCCCTTGTGAGACTCAACTATCGATTTGGCGAGAGAAAGTCCTATTCCCGAACCTCCGGTCTCCGAATTTCTTGAGCTGTCAGGTCTATAGAATCTCTCAAACAATATATCCTGAGAGCCCTCTTCCATGCCATCTGTGAGGTTTTTGAGAACAAACTTCACCTTTCTGCCATCACGCTTCAAGGATATACTTATATCCGCTGATTCAACAGCATACTTCATGGCGTTATCCACCAGTATGCTTATGAGCTGCCTGATGGAATTCTCATCCAGTCTGGAGAGAGCCACCATCTGATTTGTGAGCGCTGTCAGTCTCTTGACCTGATCCCTGGTGTTCTTCGTCCATTCACTCTCACCGTTCACCATCTCTATGACCTCGGTATTTGCATCTATGATGGTTAGGGGTGTCTTGATCTCATGGCTTGCATCGGTGATAAACCGCTTCTGCTTGGCATAACTCTCAGCCACCGGCTTGAATATCTTCTTTGACCAGAACAGCACCAGCATGAACACCGCAAGGAATCCCAGAAGTGACACTCCTACACTGTATACCAACGTATTTCTGAACGACTCCAGCTCCTGACGGCAGTCGACAAATATTATCCTGGTTCCATCCTCACAGTCCGCTACCCTGTATCTGTATATATCCGTAAATCCACTGTCTGAACCGTCCCCAAGTATCTTCAAAGCATACGACTCGGCTTCCGATTCATCAACAGCAGCTATATTGTCAAGACTGTAGGACTCAACAGCCCCATATCTTCTCCATCATAAGCTCTGCTGATATTATCGCATTCTGATTTGCCATCAGCAGTTCCATGATCTGATATTCCTTGTTCTGCAGCTTTACGCTTCCACCAGATGAACTGAGCTCATAATTCAGGCTGTTTAACGTGCAGTCGCCATACTTCATCTCCGTGCTGACCGCCTCACTCTTTCTTCTGGTTATCGCGCGTATCCTTGCCAGGAGTTCTTTTGTCTCAAATGGCTTTGCAAGATAATCGTCCGCCCCCAGATCAAGGCCGTTGATCTTGTCATCAGTCTCAGCCTTGGCCGTGAGGACTATGATCGGAATCCTCGTTGCAGCCTCACCCGGCAGCATTCTTATCCTCTTTGCAGCCTCCACACCGTCAGGCATAAGATCAACCAAAAGCCCGGATGCCGATTCTATGTGTCCCTGCTCGTTACTCAGCTCGTTTACGATCATCTGAACCGCAATTACATAGATTATATTTTATACAGTGCCGGATATCAACAGAAACAGACAATAAAAAAGCCTCACGGCCAGCTCAAAAGCCAACCGCAAGGCAATTATTCATATATTCAGATACGGGATATGATTAAACGTTCATCTGCTTAGCAACCTCGGCTGCAAAGTCCTCGTTCTTCTTCTCCATTCCCTCTCCAACCTCGAAACGAACGAAGCTGGCGATCTTGAGATCCTTGTTAACTGACTCAAGGTACTTGGCAACTGTCTGCTTGCCATCCTCAGCCTTAACGTATACCTGATCAAGAAGGCTGATCTCCTTAACCTGCTTTGAGATACGTCCCTCAACAAGACCATTGAAGATCTTATCTGCAACGATAACATCCTTATCAGCAATAGCAAGCTCTGCAAGCTGTGCCTTTGCCTCCTTTGAAAGGAAGTTGAATAAGAAGTTCATGTTGCTCTTCTTCTCTTCGTAGATAGCTACATCCTCTGCGCTCCATACGCCGTCAACAGCCTTTGCGATAAGCTTGTTAAGGATTGGCTTTGGAAGTGTATCAGGTGCATTAAGTGCACTGTCAACTGTGATCTCCTTAAGCTTAGCCATAGCGTCTGCTGAGATATCAGCTCTGCTGATGTACTGTGGGTTCATAGCTGCGATCTGCATAGCTACGTTCTTGAGTGCTTCCTTAGCAGCGTCATCGCTTGCGCCGTTACCAGCTACGATAACACCGATTCTTCCATTGCCGTGTAAGTAGTCAACTACTACATCGCCTGAAAGCTTCTGGAATCTACGGAATGATAACTTCTCTCCGATTGTTGCTGTCTTATCAACAAGGGCTTCCTTAAGACCATTCTCTCCGAGAAGTGCCTCAACATCCTCGCCATCCTTGCCACCAACAAGTGATGAAGCAAGTGCCTGATCAGCGATCTGCTGAACAAATGTCTGGAATATCTCGTTCTTAGCAACGAAGTCTGTCTCTGAGTTAACCTCTACAACAACACCTGTTGTACCATTAACTGCTGCACGGCAGATACCCTCTGCTGCGATTCTGCTTGCCTTCTTCTCAGCCTTAACTGCACCGCTCTTACGAAGTACATCTACTGCTGCTTCCATATTACCATCAGTCTCTGCAAGTGCCTTCTTGCAATCCATCATACCGGCACCTGTGAGCTCTCTTAACTCTTTAACCTGAGCTGCTGTGATTGCCATCTTATTTTACCTCCAAATTTGAATATTGACATATCATAATAATGGTTATGTCGTTTTATTAAAGCTTTTTCAGCCTGTATATGTCTCTTTAAAAGTCACGGGATAATACTTTTTATATTACCCCGTTACCTTTTATAATCATTTATTAATTATAATCAATGATGATCAATATCAACTACAGATTACTCCTCTGCAGCCTCCTCAGCCTCTGCCTCATCTACTGAATCAGCATCAACACCCTGCTGAGCCTCGATAACAGCGTCTGCCATCTTTGAAACGATAAGCTTTACAGCTCTGATAGCGTCGTCGTTACCAGGGATTACATAATCAAGCTCCTCTGGATCACAGTTTGTATCAGCGATACCAACAAGCTTAATTCCAAGTGACTGAGCCTCCTGAATACAGATTCTCTCCTTCTTAGGATCAACAACGAAGATCATGTCTGGTATTCTCTTCATGTTCTTGATACCGCCAAGGTTCTTCTCAAGCTTCTCCATCTCCTTCTTGATCTGGATAACTTCCTTCTTAGGGAGAACGTCAAATGTACCGTCCTGCTCCATCTCCTCGTACTTCTTAAGAGTAGCGATTCTTGTCTGGATAGTCTTGAAGTTTGTAAGCATACCTCCAAGCCATCTCTCATTTACATAGTACATACCGCAACGCTCTGCCTCGCTCTTGATTGAGTCCTGAGCCTGCTTCTTTGTACCAACAAAAAGGATTGTTCCGCCGTTTGCAACACAATCGCCGATTGCATTGTAAGCATCGTCAACCATTCCTACTGACTTCTGAAGATCGATGATGTAGATACCATTACGCTCTGTGTAGATGTATGGCTTCATCTTAGGGTTCCATCTTCTTGTCTGGTGTCCGAAATGTACACCTGCCTCTAATAACTGCTTCATTGAAATAACGCTCATTTTTTCTACCTCCATGGTTAAAATCTTCTGCCGGCATCAACTCTTTGGACCACCCGAGCACAGGCACCACGCCAACTATCAACCAGCATGTATATTTGTTATGCGCACTCACGCAATCGACATTGTAACACAAAAAAAAAGTGCATTCAAGCACTTTTTTCTGAAAATATATGTTTTATAAGAAGTATTCTGTCTGCCGGTCCGTGTTCTATTTTGCTCTTGTCCTGATGCTGTTTATTATATATGAAACACTGGCTACAACAAACAGAAGATAACCGACCGCAAGCTCACCCCAGAATGAACTCATAGTATCTGCAGCATCCAGCACATCATACATACTCTTATAACAGTCAAAGAAGCTCACATCATATCCATAATCACTAAATTCCTGATATAATTCCATGCTGACACTCAGTCTCTCTGAAATGTATATCATTCCTATACACAACACTACGCAGATTATTATGCCCTTCAGGTCAAGTTTCTTTCCAAACTTGTTGTACCCCATCATGGCACATATGACCATAACCGCTCCTGATATGCCTGCGATATAACCAAGCTTATACACAACAAGCCAGAGCACAACTCCGACCAGTGATCCAAGAAACGCTCCTACCAGTCCTGCCAGAACATTTGATCCGGAACTCTTTGCTTTTTCCCCTGTGGATTCATAGTCTCCTGATCGTAGCCCTGGCCATATGGCTGACTCTGTCCATACATCTGGTTCTGTCCATACTGTGGATTCTGACCATACATCTGGTTCTGGCCATACTGATGATTCTGACCGTACTGCTGTCCCGGATAATAGTTGTCCGTCTGTGAGGCAGCTCCACAATCCGGTTCAGCCGGATTGTTATACCGGTACATAGGACTGGTCTCACTGTGAGTTATTCCAAATTCATTCGGTACATACTGCAAGGCTGCCGGATTTGGCGCAAACGGATCCATACTACTACTACCACTACCCGCACTGAAACGCTGTCCCGGATATCCCATCTCCTCATTATTCATATTGTCTCCCATAATTGATTACTCCTCCCTTTTCTCGTATCTTTACTGATTACCTAATAGTATCCATACTATTCCGCCGTTTGTCTCATTTCCGGTAAATGTGTATGTTCCAGGTACAAGACTCTCAGAATATCCCGATCTGAGAAGCCAGTCGTAATACTCATCTGCATCCCTGATGCCTATCTGTCCAAGCAACTGGCATATCTCGTATGCTGATGTGCCGGCTCCAAATGTGATCTCTCCGCCGCCATTGTCATACTTGATGGCACTCGCTTTCACAGCCTCTGTCGCCGCCTCGGTAGTCTTATTTGTGCTGCTTCCTGAACCGGTCTGCGAATTCTTATCCTCTGTATAGCCGTTGTCCTTGGCAGATGGAACTCTCTCTGTCCTATCAGAAAGGCCTCCGTTGTTATCTGTTGTGCCGGTTCCATTTGACTTGTCGGAGCTTCCGGTCGTACCACTGTTGCTTCCACTGCCGCTCTCTGCATCGCTCTTGCCATTTTCTGACTTGCCTGTCTCTGTTGTAGTCTTATCGGCATTGGCATTCTTTTCCGTGGTTACTTTCTCTGTCGTTGTCTTTTCTGTCGTCTTATCCTCGGTCTTCTTCTCTGTTGTCGTCTCTGTGGAAGAATCCTCTGTGCTCTTATCCTGCTGCTGACTTACGACCGCCGTCTTGCCCTGACCTGAATCAGTTTTTCCGGCATTTCCAAAATTAAACGCAACAGTCATGGTAAGTGCTCCTATCACCAGCCCTGTACCAAGGCCTCTGAAATAACTTTTTTTATACATAGCTTACCTCCCGGACTGATTACTGTTTGTCAGCCTCATTGATCTTGTCTATCATAACCTTAGCCTCTCCAACTCCTATTCCAAGTTTGTTTGCGATCTCCATGATGCTGAGTCCCTTCTTGTGCAGGTCTGCAACCTGTGACTCTACATCTGTGCCTTCATCCCATATATCAACAACCTTGTTCTGAGCGGCTTTCTTCTTTTTTCTCTTCTTTGAACGATTGTTTCTAGATCTGGCAGCATTGTTATTCTCAGCGATCGCTGCGGCTGCCTTCTCAGGATTTTCAGCCTCTACCACTGTAAATGCACTGTCTGTTACCGGTGCATCCTCCACACTGACTGCTTTCTCGGCAGCCTCTGCATCTGCAGCAGCCTCAGTGCTGCTCTCTGACTCGGTATTCTCTTTCTGCGCTTCACCCTCGGATGTCTCCGACTTATCATTGTCAGCGATACCGTCTGTCCTTACGTCATCTTCTGCTTCAGCATCAGCTTTAGTCTCAGCTCCATCTGCTGTCTCTGTCTTATCTGCTGCCTGAGAATCATTTTCTGACTGAGCTTTCTCTGCATCCGGCTCAGTCTTCTCTGATCCGTTATCTGCCTCCGCAGGCTCTGACTCGGAAGTCTCTACAGTCTCAGGCTCATCGTATGTCACAGGCTCTTTCTCGCTGGTGTCATCCGGATCATATGCCTCGTATGCATCCTTAAGGCTCTGGTTGATGTAATCTATCATCTGCTTCTTGGCCTTCTCTGACAACTGTTTCTCACAAGCCTCAAGCTCTGTCTGCATCTTCTTCTTTGCAGCCTCTATACCCTCCTCGTATGCCTTGACTGTATCATCTATCTTCTTCTGGGTATCAGCCTGGGCTGTCTCATTTGCCTTGACTGTGCCGGCTCTGAATTCATCCAGCTCCTTCCTTGTGCTGTCCATGAGCTCACTCATTTCCTTCTTTGAACTCTCTCTCATCTCAGCAAGCTCTTTTTTCGATGACTCCCTGACCTCATCAAGGCCCTTTTTCATGTCTGATTTCACAGCTTCGCCCTGTTTCTTCAGCTCATTCTTCTTCTTCTCTACAAGGCTGTCACAATACTCATCAAGCTTCTTCTCCAGATTCTCCCTGCTCTCATCCATCACAGAATTCTCTGTATTCTCTTTTGGACCGTCAGTAAGGAAAAAGCTTACTATCACTATCGCTACACCTACTATCAATGTCACTATTGCCGGTATCATATATGTCTCTCCTTTTCGATGTATTTATAATTCTGTTCTCAGGCATTCTTCAGTTCATCAAACACCACATCATTCAGCACTTTTATGTACGTGCCCTTCATTCCCGATGATCTCGCCTCGATAACACCTGCGCTCTCAAACTTTCTGAGTGCGTTCACTATAACCGATCTTGTTATGCCTACCCTGTCTGCGACCTTGCTTGCCACCAGTATTCCCTCTTCGCCGTCAAGCTCGGAAAAAATGTGTTTGATCGCCTGCAGCTCTGAAAACGACAGAGTGTTGATTGCTGATCTCACTATGGCCAGCTTGCGGTTTTCCTCAGCATTCTCCTCATTGAGCGCCCGCATCATCTCAAGTCCCACAACGGTGGTTCCATATTCGCCAAGAATGATGTCATCTATATCGTACTCAGTCTGAAGTCTGTACAGAAACAGAGTTCCAAGTCTCTCTCCTGCTATATCAATAGGAAGGAGCAGACCATGATACTTGTCTATATCCTTTCCATCAAATCCAAGTGTCGTCAGATTAACATTCTCCTTAGTGGACAGGACGAGAAGAAGACGCTCGTTGAGCATGTTGTCTATGAGACTTCCTACCTTACCCTCAATGAGCTCATGGATCTCCGGAATATCCTCTCTGTTCTTGAGTCCGAGTATCTTGCCCTTCTTGCTTATTACCATCACGTTTGAAGCAAGAATGTCGCTGAGCACATCACAAATGTCATTAAAAACAACCTTATGTGAATTGTTATTGTGCAATAACTTGTTGATTTTTCGTGTTTTATCTAACAATTGTACACTCATAAGTTATCCTCCATTTTTTTATGTAACAAAAAGTATCTTTTGCTCGAAATATTATGACTATTTGTGATTCTACCACAACAAGATTGACATAACAACCATATTTTATGTAAAGTTGTCATAAAAACAAAGATTTAAGAAAGTGTTGATTTTACTGGATTTTTCAGCCACAACATATAGTGGTCAGTCTTTTTTTCGACACAATTTTAATAATTATGACAACCATACACTTCTTTTAATTTTTCTACAATTCAACAAAAAAACAGACAAATTCACTAATTGTCTCCAATTAGGAATCTGTCTGTCACATATCTTATATCTTAATTATTTATCAGCAGTCTCCGCCGCCTTGTTGTTGCAGGTATAACCACACTCCTGATCTGAACATACCAGCTTATTGCCCTTTACTATCATGTACTTTCCACATTCAGGGCATTTCTCATTGCTTGGCATTGCCCATGACATGAAATCACACTCAGGTGCATTGATACATCCATAGTATCTTCTGCCCTTTCTCGTCGTCTTGATGACCACGTCTCCGCCACACTTAGGACAGGTAACACCTATCTTCTCGTAGAACGGCTTTGTAAATCTGCACTCAGGGAATCCAGGACACGCTAGGAATTTGCCGTGAGGACCATACTTGATGACCATGTTTCGTCCGCACACGTCACACACTTCCTCGGACACCTCATCCTCTATCTTGATGGACTCAAGTTCTGCCTCCGCCTTCTTCACCGCCTCGTCGAGATCCGGATAGAAATTGCGGACAACCACTTTCCAGTCCACGGTTCCCTCTCCTATCTTATCGAGAAGGGACTCCATGTTAGCCGTGAAATTCACATCTATGATAACCGGGAACGCCTGCTCCATGCTCTGGTTAACCGCATCACCTATGGCTGTCACATATAACTTCTTCTGTTCCTTCGTTATATATCTTCTCGCAAGTATGGTCGATATGGTTGGAGCATAGGTACTTGGTCTTCCAATTCCAAGCTCCTCCAATGTCTTGACAAGCAATGCCTCTGTATATCTTGCAGGCGGCTGTGTAAAATGCTGTTTCTCCTCAAAGCCGTCAAGCTCCAGCACATCGCCCTCAGCAAGATTGTTGATTCCCGCAACTGTTTCTCCTCTGTCATTGTCCAGATTGTATACAGCAAGGAATCCGTCAAATGCTATCTTTGATGCGGATGTCTGGAATGTCGCATCGCCGCAGCTTACCTTTACACTCTTGACAGAATATACCGCCCCCGCCATCTGGCTTGCAAGGAAACGATTATATATGAGCTGATACAGTCTGAACTGATCCCTTGAGAGCTGTTCCCTTACCATGACCGGTGACAGAGTCACATCTGTAGGTCTGATAGCCTCATGAGCATCCTGTATCTTCTTGTCTGTCTTGGCGCGTCCATTTGAATCGCCAATATATATATCACCGAAATTGTCCGTTATATATTTGTCAGCAGCAGCAACTGCTTCCTCTGATATTCTAGTGGAATCTGTTCTCAGGTATGTTATGAGACCTATCGTTCCACGGCCCTTAATATCAACTCCCTCATAGAGCTGCTGTGCGATTCTCATCGTCTTGGATGTCGCAAAATTGAGCTTCGATGAAGCCTCCTGCTGCAGCGTACTTGTTGTAAATGGCAGCGGTGCCTTCTTGTTTCTCTCACTCTCTTTTATGGACTTTACAACGTACTCTCCATCTTGAAGACCGCTGAGTATCTCATCGAGTGCCGCTCTGCCTGATATCTCTTCCTTATTCTTACCATCTCCGGTAAACTTGAACGTGATAGGCTTCTTGAGCTTGCCGCCGGTCAGATTCGCGTCCAGTGTCCAGTATTCCTGCGGGATAAAATCATTTATCTCCTTCTCCCTGTCACACACGAGCTTGAGTGCAACAGACTGTACACGTCCGGCAGAAAGACCTCTCTTGATCTTTGCCCAGAGAACCGGGCTGATCTTGTAACCAACAAGTCTGTCGAGCACTCGTCTCGCCTGCTGGGCATCCACAAGGTTCATGTCTATGTCCCTTGCCTGCTTTATAGAATTCTTTACCGCATTCTTTGTAATCTCATTGAACGTAATTCTCTTGTAATCCTTATTCTCCAGCTTAAGTGCTTTCATCAAATGATATGATATAGCCTCTCCCTCACGGTCCGGGTCAGTTGCGAGATAGATCTTGTCGGCCTTCTTAACCGCTTTTCTCAGAGCGGCAAGGATATCACCTTTACCCCTTATAGTGATATACTTGGGCTCGAAATCATTATCAACGTCTATTCCCATCTGACTCTTTGGCAGATCTCTCACATGGCCATTCGAAGCAATCACCTCATAGTTTGATCCAAGAAACTTTTTTATTGTCTTAGCTTTAGCCGGAGACTCAACAATAACAAGATTTTTTGCCATAGCTATCTGTCCTTTCTGTAGGTTTCCTGTAATTCTTATCATCCCAGAGCATCTTCCGGCAGTGTTCATTTTCATGGTCAGGCTCTGACATAATAATTTCTTACCAACTGTTTTATCAATCTTTTCTGTTCTAATTCATACAATATCTGAGTCACCTCAGACACTGAAATCCCAGTCTCGAAGCATATATCATCTATATGCCTTGATTCCAAACGTACACAACTATACACTTTTTTCTCTGCAGGCGCAAGTAAATTTTTGTTAAACGCCTTTGATTCAGCTCGGTTTATGCCCATTTCATCAAGTATATCCTCCACCTGTGTGACACACACCGCCCCCATTCTGATAAGTCCGTTACAGCCTCTGCTGCCCGAATCCGTGATCCTCCCGGGAACAGCATACACTTCCCGCCCCTGCTCCAGCGCCTGGTCCGCAGTGATCAGAGAACCGCTTTTTTCCCTCGCCTCAACGACGAGCACACCGGACGAAAGTCCACTGATTATCCTGTTCCTGTACGGGAATCTGAAAGCATCCGGTCTTATGTCAAGCCCACATTCCGACAGCACTACTCCGCCGCCATTTCTTATGTCGTGATATATATCATAGTTCTCCCTCGGATACGGAACATTTATACCACTTCCGAGCACAGCCACAGTCTTTCCTCCGGCCTTCATGGCAGCTCTGTGCGCAGCACCATCTATTCCCAGTGCCATTCCACTGACTATAGTAACCCCTGATGCTGCAAGCTCCCCCGACAGCCTGTCGGCAGCTTCCCTTCCGTACACAGAAGCCTTTCTTGCCCCTACCACCGCAACCGCAGGGTCCAGATCCGCCAGCACATCCACATCCCCTGCTGCAAACAGAAGCATAGGGGGGTCCGGTATATCATACAGCTTCCCGGGATACAGCTTATGTCCCGGATAAATATATGTAATGTCATTTCTTCGAAGCTCCTCTGCATATGCCGCAACTTTCCCGGCATCCCTGTGTTCAAGGAATCCGTCAGCCTGAGCCTGTGTGAGTTCATCCCGAAGCTGTTCCTCAGAAGTGTTCCACAGTCCTCTTATACCTCCGTATTTCATGGCAACGTTCATCTTCACAGTGTGAGTCATTCTGCTTATCATCCCAAACCAGAGATAAAGTAATTCCTCCGTCATGTCACACACCTCCCTGAATGTCCGCATTTCTGAAGAACACCGCTTCTCTCAGGTGTTTTATCCCGACCTCAGGATCTCCATCGAGATCCGCAATAGTCCTGGCTATCTTGAGTACCCTGTATGCTCCTCTCGCAGTCATATCCATATCAGCAAAACAGTCCTCCATGAAATTCTTTGCCTCGCCGTCAAGCACTACATATTTACTACATAATGCCGAATCCATCTGGGAATTGAACCGTATATTTTCACCGCTGAACCTTTCACTCTGTATCCTCTGGGCTCTCAGCACACTCTCCCTCATTTCTGCTGAATTCTTCCCTGTCCGGTCACCAAATAACTGTCTGCAGTCCACCTTCCTAACATCCACATTTATATCTATCCTGTCAAGCAGAGGCTTGCTTATCCTGGCATTATAATTTCTGATCTGCCTGACCGTGCATGTACACCTGTTCATATCCGGGTACTGTCCGCAGGGGCATGGATTTCTCGCCGCAACCAGCATGAAGTCCGCAGGAAATCTGTATATTCCACCAAGCCTTGATATACTGACCTCACCGTCCTCAAGGGGCTGTCTCATGACCTCGAGCACGTTCCGGTTAAACTCCGGCAGCTCATCGAGAAACAGCACACCACCGTGTGCAAGACTTATCTCTCCTGGTCTCGGATTATGCCCGCCGCCGGACAGGGCATGCAGGGATATCGTATGATGAGGTGCCCGGAATGGACGGCGGTTTATTATATGACAGGACTCATCCAGAAGCCCCGCCACACTGTACACCTTCGTTATCTCTATACTCTCCTCAAGGCTGAGTCTCGGAAGTATCGTCGGGATACGTCTGGCTATCATGGATTTGCCTGCCCCGGCGGGGCCTGTCATGAGTATGTTGTGCATTCCCGCCGCGGCTATCTCCACTCCACGTTTAAGGGATTCATGCCCCATTACCTCAGAGAAATCCACTTCAGCTTCATCCCCTGACGTATCCAGCATGGCTTCTACATCAACATATTCAGGATCTATGGTCTGTATACCACTCAAGTGATCGACCAGCTCTCCTATACTTGTGACCGGTATAACAGTCATCCCACGTATAATGGCGGCCTCCCTGGAATTCCCCGCCGGCACTATACAGCTCCTCACACCTTCGCTGTACGCAGAGTGAACTATGGACAGCACACCGCTCACCGTATTCACATGTCCGTCAAGCCCCAGCTCTCCAAGGATAAGTATGTTCTTTATATTGTCTGTTGGAATAACGCCCATGGACGCCAGCATACCCGCTGCGATGGGCAGATCGAAGGCAGTGCCTTCCTTTCTGATATCCGCCGGAAAGAGATTGATCGTTATTCTCTTCGGAGGAATGTTGAAACCGGAATTGCGCAGTGCAGTCCGGACCCGTTCTCCTGCTTCCTTCACGCAGGAGGACAGGTATCCGACCATATTCATAACGGGAAGCCCATCGTGTATATCCGTCTCCACTGATATGAGCGTCCCGTCGATTCCCTGTACAAGTCCACTTAATACTTTACTATACATAAGCAAGTGCTCCTTCCCGCTCTGCCGAGCAGCCTCTCCATCGGAGCACATATTACACTAAAAAGGATATCCCATAATCAAACACAAGTCAAACTCCATTTTGTATACCTGTTTGGAATATCATATCCTTGACTTTTTCCTTTTTCTGCTGCCCTTAATCAGCTTCACCGAAGCCACCTTAAGCAGCACAAATGATGCTGCGAGATTCACACACACTGAGATCACGGCCATATGATCCACCACGAAATTCGTGTATTTACCGTATCCCGTCATGGTTTCCACCACAGATTCATCCTCGAGCAATCTGACGAAATTTTCTGCTATCCATATGGCAGGATTGACTGCATAGCACACTGCCTTTCCCATCATATAAGCAGCATAACTGCTTCTTGAACCGTCCGACATATACATCATGGATTCAAAAACTTTTCCTATCGCACATGATAAAAACACAACAGTGGCTATAGTCACTATGGTTGATATGGCCGCCGACACAGAAGTTCTCTTCACGCAGGAGTAAAATATTCCGATACTACCAACGTATATATCTATAAAGAGAACCATTCCAAGGTATTTGAACAGTTCGTCCCAGCCCATTCCTCCAACTATGAATGCAACCGCCATAAACGGAAGAGTTGCTATGACATACATTGCCGTGGTGGCAACTGCCGACAGGAGCTTTCCGGCAACTATCGATATAGGTCTTACCGGAGTCGTCAGCATGATCTCAAGCGTCTGTCTCTCCCTCTCACCGGATATCGAGGTGGATGTGATTATCGGAACTATGAGTCCTATTATGCACAGCTCACACACCGCAAGCACAGGAAACATCTGTGCAATATTTGAATAATATACCTGATATGCTGAGCCTCTGCTCGTCATGAAGAGCATTCCGACAACCAGCGCAAACAGGCAGTTGATGACTGTTATCGTCACGACCATTCTGGCACTTCTCGCATTTACCAGAATATCCTTCTTCAATATGGGATTAATAATTGTTCTTCGCGCCACGATTCTCACCTCCCGTAATCTTAAGGAACAGGGATTCCAGATCTTCCTTCTCCCTGAAAAACTGATGAACGTGCACACCGTTGTCCACAAGACTTCTGAGAAGCTCGGCGTCAGACTCCCTCGTGCCTGAATAATAGACAAGAATTTCTCCATCTTGTATACTTATGCGATCCACATTGAATCTTTCCTTCACAATGACAGATATCCTGTTGGCTGAGGCCTCCGCATCAAGTCCCAACATATATCCCTTTATCCTTACAGGAGGCATGTTCTTATCACCATTTACAATCTCATCCACGCTTCCGCTGGCCACTATCTTTCCGTGGTCTATGACACCTATACTCGTACACATCTCTGAAAGCTCCGGCAGAATATGCGAGCTTATCACGATGGTCTTGCCCATCTCCTTCAGATCACGCAGTATATTCTTCATATCATGTCTTGACCTTGGATCCAGACCCGAACTCGGCTCATCGAGCACCAGAAGCTCGGGATCATGTATGAGCGCTCTTGCTACACAAAGTCTCTGCTTCATACCTCTTGAAAGGCTGTCGACGAACTCGTCCTTTTTATCCTGAATGGCGACAAGCTCCAGATATTTATCTGCGACCTTCTCCACTTCCCGCTTGCTCATGCCGTACATGGAGCCATAAAAATCCATGTACTCCATGACCTTCAGATTGTCGTACACACCGAAAAAGTCAGGAACATATCCTATCTTCCGTTTCACATCCGCAGGTCTGCCAAGTGCGTCTACACCGTCTATGGTGACCTTTCCCGATGTGGCTTTAAGGAGTCCGCACATGATCCTCATGGTTGTCGTCTTACCGGCACCATTTGGTCCGACAAATCCGAATATCTCGCCCTTATCAATATGAAGGTTCATATGATCGAGCGCAACAAACTTTCCATATCTCTTGGTGAGTTCTTCTATATCAACCATTACCGGACACCTCCCCTCGCACTGATATGTGGAAGGTAACTGTCCACATAATAATCTCCCTGCTGAGGAGATATAAATCTCATAGCCAGGCATCCGTCCGACATATATTTGTCAAGTTCCTGCCCCTTTATGATCGTCTGTCCATCGGCAAATACCGTGTCATATTCGTCGGTCTCTCTGTTGAGCATCTGCACTACGACCTTGTTCTTGCCGCTTCCCGCCTGGGTCTTATCGTATATCAGTTCCGTTATATCATCATTCTTGCCAAATCTGATGTTAACGTCCACGGTTTCAGAATACATCAACAGATCGTCATCACCATAATCTGATCCGCCGATTCCATTCTCATCCCTGTCATAAATGCTGTAATAATAAACTCCATCCACATCCTCATATTTAAGGGTATCTATGTCGTATACCATATAGCTGCCATAATTTTCCGTATCGGCATCACTCATCATATCCGGATCCCGCTGTATGGTTCCCCACACAGCCACAACGCCGTCATCTGCAGCGAGTCTACTGTACTGGGCAAGCCGGAGCTGCATGTAATAATTTCCGGACCATTCCGCCGACGATTCATCATCTCCGAAATAATCCTCACCATACTTCTTCGTGTAATATGATCTCATTCCGTCAAGTATGGAGCCGCCGTCAAATTTGTGGGTATTCTTCCTGCTTATCCGTATGGTATCTCCCGCTCTCAGGACATCAGCAACGTAATAATATCCCTCGGACATGACCACAAGATTCTCCACATCGTACGAGGTGTCATTTGTCAATGTTCCCTCAAAGCCATCTGTATATAATGTCAAATTCTTCCGAATCCTTCCAATATCGTTGCTTCCAGCAAAGCTTGCATTAGCTGATATAGTGCCAAATGAACGATTGCTGTAATAATTCAGTGTAACGCCATCTTTTCCATCATTTTTTACCGCATTGAGATTGTCATAAAAGCTGGATCCCATGGAATCATCCATCTCGATGTTGGAATATTTGCTGTTGATGTCTATCTTGTATTGGCCTGATCTGCCGCCTATTATATATGAATATGCATCCTCCCGCTTGGTATCACCGCTTATATCCGCAGCCACAAATGTAAGTCCGATAGGCTTTGTAACTCTGTACTTGAGGCTTACCATATATATGGCACCTGTACCGATAATTGCACATACCGGGATAACTCCCCATATGAGCTCCTTCTTTTTGAGCCTGCTGAGGACGATGTACGCCACAGGACCACACACAATGATATATATGATCAGCACGAGCATAATGACAACAGGTGACGGGGTGCTTCTCTTGTTGGCTGCATTTGCCACATCATATCCATAATATGTGCCACCATAATACCAGCCTCCATCGATCCATTTCTGTGTCATATCCGTAAAGCCTGCCTCCAGAGCAGCCTGCGCCTGGGCAGTCTTATCCTTCTCATCCGTCTGTGCAAGCGAATACGGGAGCACCACTATCCTGCCATATCCCATATTCAGATAGGACCCATCTGAGCCGTCCAGCTCATGAACCTTCTGTGTGTCATTCACAGCGGAGACAAAATCGCCGTCAAAGCTGCTGAGTTCATTTTCATCTGACGACTTGGCCAGTATCATAGCTCCACCACTGTACACCCATTGTTTTATGGCAGCACTCTGCTTCTCTGACAATCCCGACAGATCATAATCATCCACCAACAGGTACTCTATAGCCTCCAGTCCCTCCTCGGACTCAGGAATGTCTGAGGGTGATAATGCAACAGTCTCTACCTTTGCATTATCATACACATTGTCCATGGAGACATCCTCTATATAAGACATGGCATCCTGTCTGTCACTCATCACGCCCACCGCAACTACCATATCATTGCCCTCTATACTCAGTGAATCCCGCTCTGAGTACACCAGCTCTCCGTCACTGTCCTTGATCTCAACCTTTGCTATACCGGAGCCCATATTATCGACACAGAATTCCAGCTCTGTATTTTCTCCTGCCTTTAATTCCACATCTCTGGCATATGTCATATTCTTCGTGCCAAAGCCTTCGGAATAGCTCGTCTGTACAGACACATTTCCCGCAAAATCTGTGTCGCACACAATATCCAGCCTGATAACACTGCCTCTGTCATTTACCGCATATCCATTGAGTCCATACTTTAGCTGTATATCAAAATCAGGGTTATTTTCAATTATCCTCTGTTCAACCCGTCCATATGCACTATCTGTGTTCGTTTCCGCCATAGCTGGACAGATCATACCTCCAAGCAGCATAAGTACAACCGCACCGCCACACGCAAGTTTCGCCGATCTGATCATAAGTCTTTCCTTCCAATTTGACTTTATTTTTTACACTAAACTTATAATAAATTCTGCCGGTAAATAACGCAACTTACACTTTCGTAAGGACACGTCAAAGCTCTTCCGGCATTCTCCGGCCGCGCAAAAAAAGCTCCCCGGATACATCAAATATCATGTATTCAGGGAGCTGCTCAACTCTTAACTGAAATATACTACCTCTTCATCAGGCGCACTTGTGAGCGTGACCTTCTCTGCTGTGAGAACAGGTCCTTCTCCTTCAAAATCTGGGTAATACTCGTAGCCTATCTTGGCTGTGACATCAACCCACTGTCTGTCCACAAGATTCTTAGCACCCTGATAATAGCACTTGAATCCGACAAACTGGATATCCTCAACACAGCATGTCATGGCGAATCTTCCAGGAACAAATGCATTGCTGCCGTACTGCTTAGGTCTAAACACCATGGCCTTGAAGTGGATCTTCTTGCCGTCGTATCTCTCTTTCATGTCAGATGCATCCACATACCAGATACCGAAATCGTCATCCGGCAGTTCTATCACATCTGCGCTCACATCGTATGGCAGATCCTCAGGTTCATTTGTCTCAGGTGCAATGGAGCCATCTTTCATCTCAAAGATGATCTGTGCTCTTCTGTTCACCGCCTTGATGGATCTTCTCCACTCAGGAATCTTGGAATTCTCATCACATCTGTTGAAGATGACCATATCCGCACTGTTGAACTGCTCAACCATGGTTGCCTTCATGTTCTGTGAGTACACATCGTATGTCTCCGCATTCACAAATGAGATAACCTGGACAACCGTCCATCCCTTTGGAACCCTTATCTCAAATATCTTATCGAGCTTCCACATACCATTGTACTCGATCATGACCTGTTCCGGATTGTATTTGTCCTGAAGGTCAAGGAGATGGTCTGTGGTGAGCTGATCTTCCTCTATGAACTCTGTATATATATTAGCCTTCTTCAGAGCCTCAAGATCGTACTCCTCCTCTCCGTCCTCGCAGACGAGAAGAAGGGTCTTGGCTCCACCCGTAAAGCCTCTGTCCATCAGGGTCTCCTTGGCAAATGTTGTCTTGCCACTCTCAAGGAATCCCATGAACACATATACAGGTATCTCTTTATTCTGACGTCCCATCATATTAACTCCTTATCATAGAACAACCTGCTTAAACCTCGAACAATTCTGCAAGGTCGTCCTCCTTAAGCTTGCTTCCTATTACGCAAAGCTTACCAGTGATGTCAGCCTTGCCCTTTCTGATCTCGAACTCGCCTGGTACAAGATCAAAGTACAGCCACTCACCTGCATCGCTAGGAACGATACCCTTTGCTCTGAGGATAACACCGTACTTCTCTGTGTCAGCCAGAGTGTCAAGGATCTCTCTGAGCTTGTCCTCATTGTACTTGTGTGGTGTCTCCTTGCCCCAGCTTGTAAATACCTCATCTGCATGATGATGGTGGTGATCATGGTCATGGCAGCCACATGTACACTCATCGCCATGGTCGTGATCATGATGATGATCGTGGTCATCGTGATCGTGGTGATGCTCGTGCTCATCGTGGTCGTGATGATGCTCATGGTCGTCATCATGGTCGTGATGATGGTCATGGTCGTGACAGCCACATGTGCACTCATCGCCGTGGTCGTGGTCATGATCATGTCCCTTCTTAGCCTCATCCATCATTGTCTCCTCAAGAGACTTGTAGTTCTGCATAGCCTCTCTGATGGCTGCTCCATCGATCTCATCCCATGGAGTTGTGATGATGGTTGCATGATCGTTCTTCTCTCTGATCATGGCTACAGCCTTCTCGATCTTATCCTGTGTGGTTGTCTGTGTTCTGCTCAGGATGATAGTGTTGGCACTCTCGATCTGGTTATTGAAGAACTCACCGAAGTTCTTCATATATATCTTAACCTTTGACACATCGGCAACTGTTGTGTAGCTGTCGAGCTCAACATCAAGATTGCCTGATACATCCTTTACTGCCTTGATAACATCAGACAGCTTACCAACTCCTGACGGCTCAATGATGATCCTGTCAGGCGTGTAATCTGTGATAACCTGCTTGAGTGCAGTACCAAAATCTCCGACCAGTGAACAACAGATACAACCTGAGTTCATCTCTGTGATCTGAACGCCGGCATCCTTCAGGAAACCGCCATCGATTCCTATCTCACCAAACTCGTTCTCTATGAGAACCAGCTTCTCGCCCTTAAATGCCTGCTCAATAAGTTTCTTGATCAACGTTGTCTTACCGGCCCCAAGGAAGCCTGAGATAATATCAATCTTTGTCATATCAATCACTCCTTAAACAAATTTATATTAAGACTGTGCAGTAAATACACAGTCTTTGATACCTACATCCACATGATTATACTCGATTGCCTTTATTTTTGCAAGAAATCAAGCATTTTATGTGTGTTAATGAACTATTGTCTCATGTGCACATCCACCTGATTGAACGGAATCTCTATGCCGTTCTCATCAAATGCCTTCTTGAGCTTCCACATGGCATCCCACTTGGCATCGAAAAACTTCTCTATCGTCGCATAGAACTTCACATACATATTGATACCGCTGTCAGCAAATTCATCTATATAGAAGAGAACCTGCTCATCCTTAAGGAAACCGTCAACATCCTTTATGGTCTCAAGTGTGACTCTCTTGACCTTCTCCATATCGGAGTCATACGCAACGGAAAATGGTATCTCCACTCTCCTCATATCGTGCTCAGTCACATTCACAAGGGATGTATTGGATATGTTACCATTCGGTATGACGACTGATTTGTTGTCGAGGGTTATAAGTCTTGTATAGAATATATCTATGGACACTACTGTTCCCTCACAGTGGGTATTGTTCTCCACTATATAATCTCCGACCCTGAATGGCTTCAGTATGAGTATCAGCAGCCCGCCCGCAAGATTTGACAGACTTCCCTGGAGTGCAAGTCCAAGGGTAACGCCTGCTGTACCGAGTATGGTTATGAATGATGTGATCTGAAATCCCACGATACTCGCCGCAGTGAGCACGATCAAAACATTCATGACGATCTTGACCGCCGATATGAAAAATCCTGCAACACTCGGATCAAGCTTTGATCTCTCGAAGCTCTTCCTGAGTATCTTGAGCAGAAGTTTCACCAGCTTGAAGCAGACAACCATGAATATGACCGCCACTACTATACTGCCCAGCTTGGACATGCACCAGTCTGTAAGCTTCTGGATATATTGTCCTATGATGCTCACCTGATCCGTTGCCTCCTTCACAGCATCCCCGACCACACTCTCTGTGGTCGCAGTATCAGCCGCCATGTTATACAGATCACCAATCAATAGCATAAATGTCTATTCCTCCTATTTTACATGGGCAAACACTGCAAATGACAGTGCAGGAGCACTCACTTCTATCACGCCATCCGCAGCAGTCTCATATCCTTTGTTATTGTTGCCCTCGCCTCCATATTTCAGGTTATCACTTGAGAAGATCTCTCTGTACTTTCCATCCGTCTCAACCGGAAGCTTATATCCTGTCACATTTTTAAGTCCGAAGTTGCAGACAATATACACATCATCTGCGACATCCAAACCATGTCTTACAAATGATATTACCTGTCCCTTCTCCTGTATATCAAGTGCACTGCCGGCAAGGTCCCTGCCATCACCGCACAGAGCATTCTTTGTATCGTATAATTTGTTGAGTTCCTTTATATATTTCTGAAAATAGCTGTTTGCATCGAACTCAAGAACCGACCAGTCGATCTGGGTTCTTCCGTCAAACCCGGCAAATCCGCCTAATTCCTGTCCCATAAACGTCAGCTTTCTTCCCGGTAGTGACATGGTGAGACCAAACAGAAGTCTGAGATCAGCATACTTGTCCTCATAGCCACCCGACATCTTGGATGCGTAACTTCCACGCTCATATGCAACCTCATCATGGCTGAGCGCCCATACGGTATCATCCTTCTCATCAAATGGTATACCACATGTATAATCCGTAAAGCTTCCTCTGTTCACAGGAGGTATCATCATGAAATCTGTCACTCTGGACACAGCCTCATTATTCCACCTGAGATCTGTCATAACATCATCACCTGCAGTACCGAGGTTTGTTCTCAGCGCTCTGATAAGCTCCTCATCCTCCAGCCTTACTCCGTCCAGATGATATGTATCTATCCAATATGCGATACAATCCACATCCCTCACAGATACCATATCCATGATAACGCCTATCCCCTTGCTGTGGAAATGATCGACCATGGCCATGAACTCCGTAGGTGATCCAAATCTCGATGTCGGAGCGAACATTCCCACGGTATCATAACCCCAGCCATTGTCATCTCTATATTCCATAAGTGGCATAAACTGTATGTAGTTGTATCCCATATTCTTCACGTACATGGCAGCCTCTTTGCCAAATTCGAGATAGTTAAGAGGATATCCATCTGAGTTTCTCTTCCATGTCGGCATGTGGACCTCATATATATTTACCGGGGCAGATACACTGCCTCTCTTCTTCATATATGAAGAGTCTGACCAGCTATACTCAAGCTTTGCAAGTACCGACGCATTTCCCGGTGCCACCTCATAAACCTCAGCGTAAGGGTCTGCAAATATATCTGTATTTCCATCTCTGTATAATGCCTCGAATTTGTATCTGGTATTCATGAGATCGCCCGGAATGAACAGCTCAAACATATCAGTGTAGTCAATCCTTCTCATAGGATTCACGCGTCCATCCCATCCGTTGAAATCTCCGACCACACTGACCCTGGTTGCCCCCGGCATATTCATGCAGAACGATACACCCTGTACACCATCGAGCGTGATCTGTCTTGCTCCAAACAGATCCTTTACATGGAAATCCGACAATATTCCATCGTCTCCATTTACCACCTTCATGACATTGACCGGATCCACGCTGTATCCGAATGAATACGGATCATAGAATTCAGCCGCCTGCTCGCCTTCTGTTATGAGCTTATATGCAAATGCCCCGCTATCCTCGATCTTCACTGTAAAAAATCCCTGTGAACCTATCTCGGTCATAGGATATTTAAATATCGGCTCGCCCGTTTCTTCATTTATCCTGAGAACAAACGCAGCCGTAGCCCTCGGAAGGTATGCATTTACATAGCAGTCATTAAGACACTGGTGCATACCAAGAATATGATGAGGGTTACCATGCGTACCCCTTGTTATCGCTGCAACCTCATCTGATTTCAATACAAATATCTCCATAAAACCCCTTCTCCTAATGTTAGTCTATCTTGTGTATAAATATTCCGCTTCTGAGCTTTGGCTCAAACCACGTTGACTTTGGAGGCATGAGAAGTCCCGCATCTGCAATGTCGAACAGTTCAGTGATGGATGTCGGATACATCGAGAATGCAACCGCCATTCCTCCATCCACCAGACGCTCAAGCTCTGCAAGTCCTCTGATTCCACCTACGAACATGATCCTCTGATCAGTTCTCGGATCCTGTATTCCAAGTATCGGTGCAAGCACATTATCCTGAAGTACCGATACGTCAAGTCTGCCCACGACATCATCCGGAACAATACCTTCTCTGACATCCAGTCTGTACCAGCTTCCATCCATGTACATTCCCACCTGTCCTTTGACCTGTGGTTCCACCGGAACATCACTGGCTGTCACATCAAATATCTTTGAAACCTCATCCATGAATTCCTGCTTGTCATGTCCGTTGAGATCCTTTACCACTCTGTTGTACGGCATGATCATAAGCTGGTCATGAGGGAAAAGTACAGAGAGGAAATAATTGAATTCCTCATCCCCGGTATATCCCGGATTCTTCTCTCTCATATGGATTCCCGCCTTGACGGCCGATGCCGCCCTGTGGTGTCCATCCGCTATATAGATATCGTCCACTCCTTCAAATGCAGCTCTGATGGTGTCTATATCTTCCTGGCCATCTATTATCCATACGTTGTGAGTGATCCCGTCAGGTGATGTGAAGCCGTACAACTTATCACCCTTCTTCACTCTATCGATGATCTCGTCAACCTTATCTATCGCTCTGTACGCAAGGAATATAGGTCCCGTCTGCGCTCCGCATGCCTCGACATGCTTTATTCTGTCTATCTCCTTGTCCTCTCTGGTATTCTCATGCTTCTTGATGACTCCATTCATATAGTCATCTATAGAAGAACATGCCACGAGTCCTGTCTGATGCCGGCCATCCATGATAAGCTCATAAATATAATAGACTGGTCTGCGCTCCATGATATATGTTCCATCATCTATCATGCCCTGAAGCAGCTGACCAGCCTTATCATATACACATGGAGCATATGTATCCACATCTGGTCCAAAGGATGTCTCTGCTCTGTCCACTTTCAAAAATGATAATGGTTCGCGCTTGACCTCTATCTCTGCTTCCTGACGGTTATACACATCGTATGGCAAGGCAGCTACTCTGCCTGCAACATCTGGTCTCGGTCTATAGGCTCTAAAACTTCTGATTGTTGCCATATTCTCTACTCCTGTCATAAATATTTTATTGTATGTGCCAATTAACCTCTTACAGCCTTGACAACCTTCTTGATCGAATCCTCATATTCCTCCTCTGATGAGTTCTCGAAAATGAAGAGATCCTTGATGTTTGTAGGCGGATTGAAGTTCTGGCTGTTGATGTACTCATCCCAGTGCTCAAGCTTCCATGTATCCCTGTCTGAAGCTCTCTTGATCATTCTCTCATGACATACATCTTTTCTTGTATTTACCCAGATAACGAAGAGCTCTGCATCTTTCTCTGCAAGCTTAGCGCGAAGATTGTCAAGATACTCATCATCTCTGATCTCCTCTGTGAACGGAGCATTGATGAGAACTGTATCATTGTAATCCAATGCCTCAAATGCAAGATCCAGCACACAGTAATACTCGTAATCTCTGATCTCCTTCTGGAAGAAGTCTGATGAACGGTTGTACTCCTGTCCGGCAACCACAAATATCTGCTTTGAAAGCACGATAAGTGTATCCTTGTCAAGGTATACACAATTGTGAAGTGCCTTTGCAACCTGCTTTGAAATAAATGTCTTTCCACATGCTGGTGGTGATGTAACTAAAATAAGCTTCTTCATATCTATAAATGCCTCCATGTAAATGAAATCAATTTTTCTAATAGTTTATCACAATTGCTATTTGCTTACAACATTTTTTAACGTTAAATAAAAATAAAGAACAGCAAAGAACAATATACGTAAAAAACCGTCAGACCTGTTTTGCAGGCCTGACGGTTAAGATCATATATTCCAACTATATGTTGTTATATTTTATTTTACTATGATTGTACACTTTGCGTACTTACCACTGCCATCCTTAGCCTTACATTTAATTACCACACGGCCCTTCTTCTTACCTACTACTGTTCCACTTGTTGTTACGGTAGCTATCTTCTTATTTGAGGAAACCCAGGTAACTGCCTTGTTGTTTGCAGTTGCAGGACCTACTGTTGCCCTGAGTGTTATCTTTCCCTTTCTCTTTATGGTTGCTGTCTTCTTGTTTAACTTGATCGAAGAAACCATAATAACTGAATTGATTGTACACTTGGCAGTAATATTGCTTCCGTCCTTTGATTTACATGTGATAACTGCCGAACCCTTTCTAACAGCCTTGACAACTCCTGTTGACGAAACTGTTGCAACCTTGGTGTTCGATGATGACCATGTAACCGCCTTATTGTTTGCCGCTGCAGGACCTACAGTTGCCTTGAGTGTGAATGTCGCACCCTTCTTGATAGTCTTGTTTGTTGCATTGAGCTTGATGGATGTTACAGGCTGTGAAACCGTAACAGTACACTTTGCAAGCTTGCCGCTTCCATCCTTAGCCTTACATGTGATAACTGCTGTTCCCTTTGATACTGCTGTGATAGTACCATTGTTTACAGTTGCTACCTTGCTGTTAGAAGTTGTCCACTCAACATTTCTGTTATTTGCGTTAGCAGGAGCTACAGTCGATGTTATTCTGCCCTGTTTACCCACAAACAGATTCAGTTTTGTCTGATTAAGTTTTATTCCTGTAACCGGCTGGTTAACTGTAAGTCTGAGAGTTGCCTTGGCCTTTCTTCCTTCAATGCCTTCGACAGCCTCGCATGTGATTGTCGCTGTACCACGGGATTTTGCTGTTACCTCTCCATTCTGATCTACAGATGCTACTGCTTCACTCGAGCTTGTCCACTTCAGCTCTGTTTTTGAAGCATTCTCCGGATTGAGAGTCACATTCGGGGTAAACTTATCACCTACATTCACAGTCTTAGTGCTCTCACCCAATACTATTGATGATATCTGCTGGACTACTGTAACTTCACATGTTTTTGATACTCCACTGCCATCTCTAGCTGTACATGTTATGTTTGTTGTTCCAGCTTTGACACCTGTTATATTTCCATTTGATACAGTTGCTATATCAGGGTTCTCCGACTGCCAGATAACATTCTTGTAATCCGCATTCTCCGGAAGCACGGTCTGCTTAACAGTATCTCTCTGTCCTACATACAGAGTAAGGCTTTCTTTGTCTAAATCTATCGAACCAACATACCTCTTTACTGTAAGTGTGAACGAATTGGTCTTCTCACTTCCATCCACTGCTGTTGCAGTGATTGTTGTCTGTCCTCTTTCGAGTGCAGTTATGAGACCATCCTGGTCTATAGTTGCAACATTTTCATCTGATGATGTCCAGATGACTTCCTGATTCGATGCAGTTGCAGGGGATGCAGTGCTTGTTACCTGCAGTGTATCACCAGCATATATTGTTGTCTTGTCTCTGTTTATTCTAAGGCTTGTAACTCTCTGCTTTACTGTAATGTTGCAATCCACATACTCATCATCTGAAATTGAAAATCTGATAACAGCAGTTCCTGCTGATCTGGCAGTAACTGTAGCCTTTGTCTTATCTGTTGAACTATATGACACCGAAGCAACGTTTGTATCTGACGATGTCCACTTCAAATTCTTGTAAATACTTGCATCATCCGCATCGATAACAGCCTCAAGTGATACTGTTCTGCTTTCCGTATCTGCTCCGAGCAGCAATTCTGCACTGTTCATATTGAGAGTCAAACCTTTTACAGGCGGCTGTACAGTCACATGACACTTGCCGTACACCTGCTCAGTATCAACAGATGTACATATGATATCAGCTTCTCCCGGATTGACTGCCTTCACATTTCCCTCGGCATCGACCGTAGCAATGCTCTCATTTGATGATGACCATACAACGCTCTGCTCCACTGCAGTATTTGGAGAAACCGTAGCAACGAGATTACTGCTTCCACCTGCAATGATCGTCATTCTAGACTGTGAAAGTGTCACGCTGTTTACTCTCTGTTCAACATTTACCTGAATTACTGTCTCTACATCAGGATTATCAGTTGATGTAAAATGAAGGAATGCGATTCCTGCACCTCTTGTTGTTATAGTCTTACTTGATGTATTAAACGACAAAACCTTATTGTTTTCTTTGCCATACGCATCAGTCACCTTACAAGTGAATCCTGATATCTCTTTGGACGCAAGACCATCCTCGGTAACACACTTTACATCCAGCTTCTTAGAGCCATTTCTTGGATATGTTCCACAGTCCATGTTGATGACTGCGCCATTCTCGTATGTTATCTGGTTGCCTGCATCATCCTTCTCGTTCTGATCTACAAGATAAAGTCCGGTAACAGGCTTGTGACACTCCATATTCACATATCCTATAGCACGATCATTCAGCAGAATGTTAATCTGAGCTGTTCCCGCCGAAACACAGGTCAGTTCTCCTGTCTCCCTGTCTATCTGTGCAACTCTTTCATTTGACGAACTCCATGTTATGTTCTTGTGTGGATTCTTTTCGTCATCCGTAGCTGTAAGTGTAGTCGTATCACCAACTCTGAAGCTGAGTGTAGAACTGTCTGACTTTACAACATTTCCATCAGTTGTATACCATACTGTGACCTTGAGCGGGTTAAGAATGTTGAGTGTGAACTTGACCTTCCCCATTCCTGCTCCTGTATAGTAATTGTATGTAATCTTCTCCGCATCCGGCTCCGCTGTAAATATATATCCATCAAGCTGTCCTCCAGTCACGGATGACGCCTCATTGCTGGCATCTATGCCCTGTATTCCTGCGTATCCTGTAGTATTCCTGTTTCGTTTATGAATTTCAACCCCATTATCATCCGTTAAAGGCTTGCCGTTGTTATCTACAGCAACAGGAAGTTCATAGTCATACCACGCCTTATGCAAACCATAGACTTTTGAAAAATCGCTAAAATCATAATCATAGTTCGTAGTATCAAGTGTTATATCCCTGCTATTCCCACTGCAACTGAACACACCATCATCGCCATAAAGTTTAGGACACACTGATATATCTATGGCCACAAGATTGTTGTTGTCAATCTCAAGTTCTTTAAGGTCAGGATGACCATCAAGCTTTATACCCTGGATATTATTGTCTGAAATATAAAGCTTCTCCAATAAACTGTTTGATGCTATATCAAGCTCTGCAAGAGAATTTGATGATGCGTCAAGATTAACCAGATTGGTGAGAGTAGATACATCAAGCTTATTTATGCCAGTATCCTTGACATAAAGCTCTCTAAGTGCTGTATTCGCAGTAAAATCCACCGCACCCAGAACATTGCTGCTGACATCAAGGTAGCTAAGACTTGTGTTCTTTGACACATCTATTGATGTAAGTCTCGTGTTAGAACAATCAAGTGTTGTAAGCGCCGGGGTATTGTCTATGTTCACCTCAGCCACATAGCTATTTGAACAATCAAGCGAACCAAGGACTATATCACCGGATACGTCAAGCTTGGTAATTGACGAACGAACAACAACTCCACTGTCGCTCTTTGCTCCAGCACAATAAAGATTCTTAAGCTTCTCATGACCTGACACATCAAGGACAGGCAGTGAACGCATGCTGTCACAATAAAGTGTTGTAAGCTCCATGTTTGAGCCAAGATCAAGTGTTGATATGGTGGTTCCACTTACGCCAAGCACCTTAAGCCCCTTCATATTGCTGACATCTATCGATGAAAGGTTTGTTGAATTGGCATTGAGCAGTACAAGATTATTGTAATCAGCCAGAGATGTAAGGCTTGTGATCTTGTTTCCACTTATATCAAGATATGTAAGTTTCTCTGCACTTACCGGCAATGTCAGACTGTCTATTCTGTTACTTGAGACATCTATATATTCAAGATTCTCAAGATTCTCTATATCAAGATTCCTTATAGACTGCTCATTACAATCCAGCTTTGACAGATTGGTGAACAATTCTACGCCATTCAAACTTGATATAGCAGGAGAACACTTCGAAACATCTATAGATGTTACATTCGAGATCTCCGCATCTGACAGATAACCATTACTGTCTGTATCGAAATTACTCGACACATAGCTTCTAAACGACGAATCCGTAAACGTGTCAGCTATGGATACGCCATCATCCGCTGCATAAACCGGGCCAACACTGGCCAGTGACTGGACAATCATCGCTGCACTCACAGCCGCTGCCAGCCATCTCTTCCCTTTTCTCATAAAATACCTCCCTTAGTAATTCATGGTTTATTTACAATTAATCTAATTTTAGTATACCTGTTTGTGCAATGTCAACATAATGTTATCAATAATACTGCATAATATAACGCCATGCAAAACAAAAAAATTGCCGGAACATGTTCAATTCATAGCAGCAACATTATCCCGGCAAATCTTTATGATATTGTTAGCACAGACACTTCAAATATCCATATAATTTATTACTTCTTTGTGATATATCCCTTAGCCTTCAGAAGCTCTGCACAGAGAACTGCACCACCTGCAGCACCTCTTACAGTGTTGTGTGAAAGGCCAACGAACTTCCAGTCATATACTGAATCCTCACGGAGACGTCCAACGCTGATACCCATACCTTTCTCGAAGTCAACGTCCAGAGCAACCTGTGGTCTGTTGTCCTCCTCAAGGTACTGGATAAACTGCTTTGGTGCACTTGGAAGACCAAGCTCCTGAGGCGCGCCCTTGAAGCTTGTCATAGCCTCGATAAGCTGCTCCTTTGTAGGGTTCTTTCTGAACTTTACGAATACAGTTGCTGTATGTCCGTTGAGAACTGGGACTCTGATACACTGGCTTGTGATAGTGATTCCCTCTGCAGGAACGATCACACCATTCTCCTTGTCTACCTTACCCCAGATTCTGAGTGGCTCCTTCTCTGACTTCTCTTCCTCACCACCGATATATGGGATGATGTTGCCAAGCATCTCAGGCCAATCCTTGAATGTCTTACCTGCTCCTGAGATTGCCTGATATGTGCTTACGATAACCTCGTATGGCTCAAATGGCATCCATGCTGTAAGTACAGGTGCGTAACTCTGGATTGAGCAGTTAGGCTTAACTGCAACAAATCCTCTCTCTGTTCCAAGTCTCTTCTTCTGGAACTCGATAACCTCTGCATGGTCTGCATTGATCTCTGGAACCATCATAGGAACATCAGGAGTCCATCTGTGAGCTGAGTTGTTTGAAACTACAGGAGTCTCTGCCTTGGCATAAGCCTCCTCTATAGCCTTGATCTCATCCTTTGTCATATCTACTGCTGAGAATACAAAATCAACTGTGGCAGCAACCTTCTCTACCTCATTGACATTGTATACTACAAGCTTCTTAACTGCCTCTGGCATCGGTGTATCCATCTTCCATCTGTCACCAACTGCCTCTTCGTATGTCTTGCCTGCGCTTCTTGGGCTGGCTGCAACTGTAACGACCTCGAACCAAGGATGGTTCTCAAGAAGTGAGATAAATCTCTGACCTACCATACCTGTTGCGCCAAGGATACCTACCTTTAACTTGTCACTCATTTTTCTTCTCTCCTATTTATCTTTTATTACTTTATGACTCTTACCTTAACAACTCCCTCGATTGCTGAGAGTTCTGCGATGTCGTCTGCTGTTGGCTCTACACCGATATCAAGGATAGAATATGCGTAATCGCCCTTTGCCTTGCTGATCATTCCTGATACATTGCCGCCCTTCTTGGAGAATACTCCTGTGAACTGGGTGAGCATGTTAGGGATGTTCTTGTGGCAGATAGTAACTCTGGCTACATCACTGCACTGTCCCATGTTTACGTTTGGATAGTTTACAGAGTTCTTGATGTTTCCATCGTTGATGTATGCCTTGATCTCCTTACAAGCCATAACTGCACAATTGTCCTCTGACTCTGCTGTTGAAGCTCCAAGATGTGGGAATGCTACCACGTTCTTGTAACCTGCTATAGCTGGGTTAGGGAAGTCTGTCATATACTTTGCAACCTTGCCTGAGTCGAGTGCCGCCTTCATATCCTCATCGTTGACCAGTACGTCTCTTGCGAAGTTGAGGATCTTAACGCCGTCCTTCATCAGTGCAAATGCATCTGCATTGATCATTCCCTTTGTGCTGTCAAGAGCTGGAACATGAACTGTTATATAATCACAGTCTCTGTAGATATCCTCTACATTTGTGATGTGCTTTACATCCTTTGAAAGTCCCCATGCTGCATCTACTGACACATATGGATCATATCCGTATACCTGCATGCCGAGCTTAAGCGCAACATTTGCAACCTTTGCTCCAATGGCACCAAGTCCGATTACACCGAGCTTCTTGCCAAGGATCTCATTGCCTGCGTAGTTCTTCTTCTGCTTCTCCACCATCTTGGCGATATCTGCCTCAGCGGCATTGTTCTTGACCCAGTTGTAACCACCAACGAGGTCTCTTGAAGCCATGAGGAGTGCTGCTACTACAAGCTCCTTAACACCATTTGCATTTGCTCCTGGTGTGTTAAATACTACGATACCCTTCTCAGCGCACTTATCAAGTGGAATGTTGTTGACACCTGCACCTGCACGGGCTACTGCCAGAAGGTTGTCTGACAGCTCAAGATCATGCATGGATGCACTTCTGACCAGAACTGCATCTGCATCTGCGAAATTGTCTGTTACTTCATATGTATCAGGTAAAAGCTCCATACCGCACTTGGCGATAGGGTTTAAGCAATTAATCTTTACTGACATGTCTTTTTCTCCCTTTTCTGTTACTATATATTACTTGTTCTCTGCCTCGAACTTCTTCATGAACTCTACAAGCTTCTCAACACCCTCGATAGGCATTGCGTTGTAGATAGATGCTCTCATACCACCTACTGTTCTGTGACCCTTGAGGTTGACAAATCCAGCCTCTGTAGCCTCCTTGACGAACTTTGCATCAAGGTCTGCGTCACCAGTTACAAATGGTACGTTCATGAGTGAACGGTCTTCCTTTACTACAGTTCCCTTGAAGAGCTCTGAGCTGTCGAGGAAATCATAGAGGATCTTGGCCTTCTTCTCGTTGTGAGCCTTCATAGCCTCAAGGCCGCCCATCTCCTTAACCCACTTGAATACCTTACCACAGATATAGATGCCGTAGCATGGAGGTGTGTTGTAGAGTGAGTCTGCATCTGCCTGAGTCTTGTACTTGAGCATGGTTGGTGTAAATGGCATTACGTCATCTCTGATAAGATCCTCACGAATGATAGCCACTACTACGCCTGCAGGACCAACGTTCTTCTGAACTCCGAAGTAGATCATACCGTAATCCTCAACATTTACAGGCTGTGAGAGAATGTCTGATGACATATCTGCAACGAGTATCTTGCCCTTTGTGTTAGGAAGTGTGTGGTATGTTGTTCCATATATAGTATTGTTATGACAAATGTATACATAATCAGCATCGTCATCTATTGGAAGATCTGAACAATCTGGGATATATGAGAAAGTCTTGTCTGCTGATGATGCAACTGCAACTGCCTTTCCATATTTCTTTGCTTCTTCGTATGCTTTCTTTGCCCACTGACCTGTGATGATGTAGTCAGCTACGCCATTCTTCATGAGATTCATTGGAATTGCTGCGAACTGCTGAGAAGCTCCTCCCTGAAGGAAAAGCACCTTGTAGTTGTCAGGTATGTTCATGAGATCTCTGAGATCCTTCTCTGCCTCTTTGATGATATTGTCGAAGGCCTTAGATCGATGGCTCATCTCCATTACGCTCATGCCTGTTCCCTTGTAATCAAGCATTTCTTCTGCTGCCTCTTTTAATACCACCTCAGGAAGAACTGAAGGGCCTGCTGAAAAGTTGTACACTCTTGCCATTTTTGTTATCTCTCCTTCTTTTTAGTTGTGACGATGATTTTTCCTTCCTGACGAACAGATTGTCAATACTTGTATTCCTTTCTGGGGACGCTCTCGCTCGTTTCGGTCTGCAGCGGTACTAAGGCTCACTTTGTATCGCCAAGTACCGGCGACCTCAAATGCCCTGCGAAAGGAATACAGCAATTTCCAATCTTGTTCTTCGCTCAAGGCAAAATCATCTGTTGTGACTTAATTAAATGTGTGCGAGATATTTTACTTAACAAAAATGTCCTTCGTTCCCATTTATGTGAAAATTCTGACTTATATTTGTTCTTTTGGTGTATCCCGCTTGCGATTGTCAAGTTTTTTGTCTTAAAATCTTATATTTTCAAGTGAATAAACTTGTTTGTCGCTTATATCCCTGTACTATAGCACTCTTTTCGCCTGTCGGCAAGTGGGGATTATATATAAAGGCACCATATTTATGTATGTATGCACACAAATATGGTGCCTTTTCATCTTGTGCCGGCGTATATATTACATATCGTCCTCTGAGAAACAGGTGTCGATGGCTGCTCCCGGAGCTACCATTGGCCATACCTTGTCGTCTCCCGCTATTGTTACATCTATTACCACAGGTCTGCCTGCTGTCAGGGCTGTCTTCATTGCTGCCTCGAACTCATCAAGGGTGTTGGCTCTGATTCCCATGGCACCAAGTCCCTCTGCTACCTTGACGAAATCTACCGAATCGTCAAGCACGGTGTTGGAATATCTGTGGTCATAGAACAGTGTCTGCCACTGTCTTACCATTCCAAGTACGTGGTTGTTCAGGACTACCTGGATGATAGGCACGTTGTATCTCGCAGCTGTTGCTATCTCGTTCAGATTCATTCTGAAGCATCCGTCACCGGCTATGTTGATGACTGTCTTATCAGGTCTGCCGTACTTTGCTCCGATAGCTGCGCCAACACCGTAACCCATGGTTCCAAGTCCGCCTGATGACAGGAATGTCCTAGGCTCCTTGAATGTATAGTTCTGGGCTGCCCACATCTGATGCTGTCCGACATCTGTTGTGATGATCGCATCACCCTCTGTAAGCTCGTAGATTTTCTTGATAGCTGCAGGTCCGTTCAGTGTGTCAAAGCTGTACACGTCAGGATTCTGCTTCTTGAGGTCTTCGATCTCAGACATCCATGTCTTGTTGGACTGGGCGGCAAGCTTGCTGTTGAGTATCTTCAGGACTTCCTTTGCATCGCCGACTATACTGGCATTTGTTGGGATATTCTTATCTATCTCAGCCGCATCTATATCTATATGTATGATCTTTGCATTTGGCGCGAACTTGGATGCATTTCCGATAACTCGGTCTGAGAATCTGGCACCAACAACGATCACAAGATCTGCCCTTGACACACCGAGGTTGGACACCTTTGTTCCGTGCATACCGATCATGCCTGTATATCTCTCGCTTCTTCCGTCAAATGCGCCCTTGCCCATAAGTGTATCGCACACTGGTGCATCCACCTTATCTGCAAATTCTGCAAGCTCTGCTGATGCGTCAGAGATGATACATCCGCCACCTGCCATGATAAATGGTCTTCTTGAAACCTTGATCATCTCAAGGACTTTGTTCACATCCTCCTCGCGGATGGTGTCTGTCTTTCTCTCGATGACCTCCGGTGTCTCTGGTATATACTCTGTCTCCGCTGCGGTTACATCCTTTGTTATATCCACAAGCACCGGGCCAGGTCTGCCGCTCTTTGCGATCTTGAACGCACGTCTGATGGTCGGTGCAAGATCATCTATGTGCTTCACGATAAAGCTGTGCTTGGTGATAGGCATAACAACACCTGCAATGTCTACCTCCTGGAAGCTGTCCTTACCGAGCATATTTACACCTACATTTGCTGTTATTGCCACAACAGGAATGGAATCCATGTATGCTGTAGCTATACCTGTTACAAGGTTGGTGGCACCCGGACCTGATGTGGCCATACATACTCCGACCTTGCCTGTAGCTCTGGCATATCCATCTGCCGCATGGGCAGCCCCCTGCTCATGTGATGTGAGCACATGGTTGATCTCATCCTGGTGCTTGTAGAGGGCATCATATACGTTGAGGATAGTTCCTCCCGGATAACCGAACACGGTGTCAACGCCCTGTTCTTTAAGGCACTCTATAACAATTTCAGAACCTGATATCTTTGACATCTTACTTTCTCCTTTTCCCTTAATTGTGATCAATTAATTCTTTGGCACCTCAAGAACAGCACCTCTGTTGCCTGATGTAACCATAGCTGCGTATCTTGCAAGATAGCCTGTTGTAACCTTTGGCTGTCTTGGCTTCCATGCAGCCTTTCTCTTTGCAAGCTCCTCGTCTGAGACATCGAGCTTGATGCTGAGGTTGTTGATATCGATCTCGATCATATCGCCTTCCTCAACAAGAGCGATAGGTCCGCCCACAGCAGCTTCAGGTGATACATGTCCGATGGACGCTCCACGGCTTGCTCCTGAGAATCTTCCGTCTGTGATAAGGGCAACTGATGAGCCAAGTCCCATACCAGCGATGGCTGATGTAGGGTTGAGCATCTCTCTCATACCAGGGCCTCCCTTTGGTCCCTCGTATCTGATGACTACCACGTCACCCTCTACGATCTTGCCGCCCTTGATAGCTGCGATTGCGTCCTCCTCACAGTCAAATACCCTTGCAGGGCCCTTGTGAGCCAGCATCTCAGGCACAACTGCTGAACGCTTTACTACAGAGCCGTCTGGTGCAAGGTTACCCTTGAGTACAGCCAGACCACCTGTAACTGTATATGGATTGTCCATAGGTCTGATGACCTCAGGATTCTTGTTTACACTATTGGCAACAGCCTCTCCTATTGTCTTGCCTGTAACTGTCATGCAGTCCTTGTTGATGAGTCCTGCATCTGCAAGCTGCTTGATAACCGCATACACACCACCGGCCTCATTGAGATCCTCCATGTATGTGTGGCCTGCAGGAGCAAGGTGACACAGGTTAGGTGTCTTTGCGCTGATCTCATTTGCAAATGAGATATCAAAGTCGAAACCGATCTCATGTGCGATGGCTGGAAGGTGGAGCATAGAGTTGGTTGAACATCCAAGTGCCATATCAACTGTAAGAGCGTTGATGATTGACTCCTTTGTGATGATGTCTCTAGGCTTGATGCCCTTTCTGTACATATCCATAACTGCCATTCCTGCATGCTTTGCAAGCTTAAGTCTCTCTGAATATACTGCAGGGATTGTTCCATTTCCAGGAAGTCCCATTCCAAGAGCCTCTGTCAGACAGTTCATAGAGTTTGCTGTGTACATACCTGAACATGATCCGCATGTAGGACATGTCTTGCACTCATACTCGTATACATCCTCCTCAGTCATGGTTCCGGCTGCGTATGAACCTACAGCCTCGAACATACTTGAAAGACTTGTCTTATTTCCCTTTACGTGTCCGGCAAGCATAGGGCCGCCAGATACAAATACTGTTGGAACATTTACTCTGGCTGCTGCCATGAGAAGTCCTGGAACGTTCTTGTCACAGTTAGGGATCATGACGAGCGCGTCAAACTGATGTGCTATAGCCATAGCCTCTGTTGAGTCTGCGATCAGATCTCTTGTAACCAGTGAATACTTCATTCCGATGTGTCCCATTGCTATACCATCACACACAGCGATCGCCGGGAACATAACAGGTGTACCACCTGCCATGGCAACTCCCATCTTTACTGCCTGTGCTATCTTGTCCAGGTTCATGTGACCTGGAACTATCTCATTGTATGAACATACAATACCTACTAAAGGTCTCTCCATCTCTTCCTTTGTCATGCCCAGTGCGTTGAACAGAGATCTGTGTGGTGCCTGCTGCATTCCAACCCTAACATTATCACTCTTCATCTTATTCTCCTCCAATAATGGTCCTTTCTATATTCTCTCGCAGATAAGATCACCCATCTCGGAACAGCTTACGAGCTGTGTTCCCTCTGAGTGGATATCTATTGTTCTGTATCCGTCCTTGAGAACCGTCTTTACAGCGTTCTCAACTGCATCTGCCTCTTTGTCAAGGTCAAATGTGTATCTGAGCATCATTGCCGCAGACAGGATGGTTGCTATCGGATTCGCCTTGTTCTGGCCTGCTATGTCAGGTGCCGATCCGCCTGATGGCTCATACATACCGAACTTTGTCTCGTTAAGTGATGCAGATGAAAGCATTCCTATAGAACCTGAGATCATGGACGCCTCGTCTGAGAGGATGTCTCCGAACATGTTCTCTGTGAGAACCACATCGAACTGTGCAGGATCCTTCACAAGCTGCATCGCGCAGTTGTCTACGAGCATGTGTTCAAGCTCAACCTCAGGGTAATCCTTTGCCACTTCCTCAACGACCTTTCTCCAGAGTCTTGATGAGTCAAGGACATTGGCCTTGTCAACGGATGTGACTTTCTTTCTTCTCTTCATAGCTATGTCAAATGCCTTGATGGCTATTCTTCTGATCTCGTTCTCATTGTATGTGAGGGTATCAACGGCTGTCATAACTCCGTCAACCTCCTCTGTGTGTCTCTCGCCGAAGTAGAGACCACCGGTGAGCTCTCTCATCATCATCATATCAAATCCGCGCTCTGCGATCTCAGCCTTAAGTGGACATGCCTCCTTCAGTTCATCGTAGAGATTTGCAGGACGAAGATTGGCGAAGAGGCCAAGCTCTTTTCTGATCTTCAGAAGTCCTGCCTCCGGGCGGAGATTTGGAGGGAGCTTATACCATGGTGATGTGGATGTATTTCCTCCGATAGAACCGAGGAGAACTGCATCCTTTGACTTTGCAACTGCCACAGCCTCGTCTGTGAGCGGTACGCCTGTTGCATCTATTGAACATCCACCCATGAGTATCTGCTCATAGTCAAATGTATGTCCAAACTTTTTACCTACTGTATCGAGAACCTTCATAGCCTCTGTGACTACCTCAGGGCCGATACCGTCGCCTTTTATTACGGCTAAATTACACTGCATTTTCTTATTCCTTCTTTCGATTATTAATTCTTGCTATTTATATAGTTGATGAGTCCCTCACTCTTGATGATCTCCTGCATGAATGGAGGGAATGCCTGTCCCTTAAATTCTGTTCCCTGGGTTCTGTCATAGATCATACCGCTGTCGAAATCGATCTCCACGTCATCGCCTGCCTGGATAGCCTCTGCTGCCTCAGGGCACTCGATGATCGGAAGTCCGATATTGATGGCATTCCTATAGAAGATTCTGGCAAATGTCTCTGCGATTACGCAGCTTATTCCTGAAGCCTTGATAGCTATAGGTGCATGCTCTCTTGAAGATCCACAGCCGAAGTTCTTTCTTGCCACCATGATATCGCCCGGCTTTACGCGCTTTACGAAATCCTTATCTATATCTTCCATACAGCTCTTTGCGAGCTCTGCAGGGTCTGATGAATTCAGGTATCTTGCAGGGATGATTACATCTGTATCTACGTTGTCACCATATTTGTGTACTGTTCCATGTGCTTTCATACTCTATATCTCCTTATAAAATATTCTGTAATAAACTGAATCCTATAAACCGAGTTCGTCAGGGCTGCTGATCTTACCTGTGATGGCTGAAGCTGCTGCTACAGCAGGGCTGGCAAGATATACCTCTGAGTCTACATGACCCATACGTCCTACGAAGTTACGATTGGTTGTTGATACAGCTCTCTCTCCTGCTGCCATAACGCCCATATGTCCTCCAAGACATGGTCCGCATGTAGGAGTTGAAACCACTGCTCCGGCCTTGACAAATATAGTCATAAGACCTTCCTCAATACACTGAAGGTAGATATCCTGTGTTCCAGGGATGACGATAACTCTGACACCGTCAGCAACCTTTCTTCCCTTGATGATATCTGCTGCAATTCTCATATCTGAGATACGTCCATTTGTACATGAACCGATGACTACCTGATCGATCTTGATGTCACCGACCTCATCGATAGTCTTTGTATTCTCTGGGAGATGAGGGAAAGCAACTGTTGGCTTAAGCTGTGACAGGTCGATGGTGTACTCTGCATCGTATACAGCATCCTCGTCTGCCTCATACTTTGTATATGACTTTGTGCTGTGCTCCTTCATGTACTCCTCTGTAAGCTCATCGACAGGGAAGATACCATTCTTGGCACCTGCCTCGATGGCCATGTTCGCAATTGTAAATCTATCGTCCATTGTGAGGTTCTTGATTCCCTCTCCAACAAACTCCATAGACTTATAAAGCGCACCGTCAACACCGATCATACCGATGATGTGAAGGATGACGTCCTTACCACTGATCCACTTTGTCTTCTCTCCAACGATGTTGAACTTGATGGCTGATGGAACCTTGAACCAGGCCTTGCCTGTCACCATTCCTGCTGCCATATCTGTACTTCCGACACCTGTTGAGAATGCACCGAGTGCTCCGTATGTACATGTATGTGAGTCTGCTCCGATACATGTCTCACCAGCCACGATAAGTCCTTTCTCCGGAAGGAGCGCATGCTCGATACCCATTGCTCCGACATCGAAATAGTTCTCGATCTCATTTGCCGCTGAGAACTGTCTTACACACTTACAGTGCTCTGCACTCTTGATATCCTTGTTAGGTGTGAAGTGATCCATGACAAGTGCTATCTTCTTCTTGTCAAATACTTCCTTCTTGTTGAACTTCTCCATCTCGTGAATTGCGACCGGAGTTGTTACGTCATTTCCTAATACTAAATCCAAATCTGCCTCGATAAGCTGTCCTGCTTCAACTGATGGCAGTCCTGCATGAGCAGCTAAAATCTTCTGAGTCATGGTCATACCCATATTTATAGTCCTCCTATCATTTGTTTCTAAATACAAATTCTTACTCTTGATAATATCACTCATCTAGGTATAATTACAATATATAAAAAGAATAGTTATTATAACCTGGAGGAATATCATGATAAGTAATCTGAACAATTACGTTATTTTTCATACAGTTGCCAAAGCCGGCAACATCAGCAAGGCCGCAAATCAGCTCTACATCAGTCAGCCCGCGATAAGCAAGGCTATTTCCAAACTTGAAGAAGAACTCGTCACTGCGCTTTTTAACAGAAGTTCCAGAGGGGTAACTCTGACTGAAGAGGGACAGGTTCTCTATGAATATGTTGAGAGGGCATTTGACTCTCTGAATATGGGTGAGGAAAATCTGAAGAATTACAAGGAGCTTGGAATCGGTCACATAAGAATCGGAGTCAGCACATCGCTGTGCAAGCACATCCTTCTGGATTACCTGAAGGACTTTATAAAGGAGAATCCGAACATCAAGTTCAGCATCGACTGCCACTCAACATTGAATACCATCAAGCTTCTTAAGAATGACGACATAGACATAGGTCTGATTTGCAACACAGAGCTTCCAAAGGGGATAGTCTACTCTCCTGTCAAGGAGATACATGACGTATTTGTGGCAAGCCCTGAATATCTGGATAATTTCTACGAGCGCGCAAATGGCAGAGATCAATACAGCTTTGCCGATGAGCTTTCAGGCAATATCAAGGGTAACATTATACCGCTGCTAAACTCAGGCTTAGCCTCTGCCACACACGGCGATGCAACAGATCAAGGTGCGGATAAAAAAAGCAGAGATAACGGACATTCATCCGGCGTCTCTGCTTCTACCACTATTCATAACTCAAGCAACTCAGGTATGTCCAATATATCAACAGTCAACATCCTTGAAGGCTCCAACCTCATGGTTCTGGAGGAGGCAAATGTAACCCGTACCCACGTGGACGAGTATCTCCGCTCACAGGGCATAAGCTGCAGCCAGGTACTTGAGATCAACAACATGGATCTCCTCATCGACTTCGCCGCCATCGGCATGGGCGTTGCCAGCGTGGTACGTGAATTCGCACATGAACAGCTCTCATCCGGTGTTATAACCGAACTTCCGCTTGACACTCCTATTCCGAGCAGGAGTGTCGGCTTCGCTTACTCAGGAATGAAGAATCAGAGCACGGCTATGAAGAAATTTATGGAGTGGGTAGGGGTGTGATTACATGCTTCTGTTTACTGTCCCACCTCAGCATAAATAGCATGATGCATATTCCAAACAGCGAAACCAGTGCGCCAGCCATAAGCCCAGGTGTTCTGTATGCAATTTCTATATCGTGACTGCCCGCATATATCCGGACCCCCATATTGCCTCTACCAAGGCGAATTTTTTCTGCCGGCTCTCCATCCACATATATCTTAAACCCATCATTATATGGATATGCGATATACAGGATACCTGGATTTTTCACATCCACACTTCCATAGAAAGTATTTTTTACAAATCCTGTACACTCAAGCGGACTATCAAGTATCTTCTCTTCTGCTTTCTCAAATTCATCTGCATTGTAATTGTATACCTTTACAAATCGCTCTCCGACACTTCCTGTTTTAGAGCTGGTCGCACCTCCTATAGTTATCCTGACATGTTGTCCTTTCTTTACGAGGCCGACATGTGACAGCTGTTCTGTAACATATGACCCATTCGATACCCTGAGATCTCCGTCCACGATCATCTCCACATAGTGATCGCGGCTATCCTTACTGTAGACATACATATCCATATCAGATTCAGCATCAAACTCATACCGGGTCATCGGCACAAATGCATTTGACGTTCTGTATATGCAATAACCCACTGATTCCTTAAGTGTGTCCTGATTGAGATAAGAAGTACTCCAATCCGATATATCAATCTCTGTAAATACATCTGACGACAGACCACAGCCACTCTTCATAAAATCATTCTGATTTTCAAGAGGTGTCCTGTCTGCTTTCCAGTCTACGATACCATCATCCAACATAAATCCCATCATCTCAGGAGTTTCTGCTTCATACAGATTGTATACGTCATTCTCAGCAACAAGGTTATATCCTGCGTAAGTACCATTCTCCGGACTCAGCACATATCTGACATTGTACATGAGCGCTGTAAGCGGTGTAGTTCCCGAATATATATATTCAACATTGTCAAAGTGGGCAAGTCCCATACTGGAAAACGCTCTGATCGTATTTCCATTTGCCATGGATGAATACCAGTTTGTCTGAGAATATGGCGCATAATTCTCATAAACCATAGCGCTCTTTCTGGTGCCATTTTCTGTATCCAGGGAATTGTATACTGATTCCCACTGATCTAGTCTTACAGCATCTGTCAGAAGACAGTCCTCCGTCTTGCCCGGCATTACATATAATGCATTTCCCATAATCTCAGCTATCCAGCAGCCACAGATAATGCACACAGCCACTCCCGGCTTTATGCTTCCTCTTCTGCAAAGCACGCACAGAATGGCTGCAAATGCCAGCATAAGCATAAATATAACATAGCCAAGCGGGGTACTCATCTCTCTGCTGTCAATAAGACTTGCCACAAATATTACGCCTGCCACCACAGTACTTACAGCAATATACCTCAGTCTCAGCTTACCAAGATTCATGAGAATTCGATATGCTGCAGCAATTAATATAAACGTTAATATAAATGCAAACCTGTTTCCAAGTCCATGTGTGATCGTCATGCCATGGAACACGTAATTGAGCGGAAGATAGTTCAGGGCAAGCACTAACAGGGTCATGGCTATACAGTATTTCACCCTCGTCTTCCAGTCGCACACATCAGACAGAATAAAAATGCAGGCAGCAAATATAACAATACTTCCACAATAACTGTTATTGCTGAACATAGATACACATTCCAGATCCTTCAGCGGATAGAATGAAGATATATACGCTCCAAACTGTCCCCACATCTGTGTTCCTTCAAGCCCCATATCAGTCACCGAAGACGCCGCTCTCATGACCACCAGTCCGGCAGGAACCAGAACCACTCCTGCGAGCAGAGCAGACAGCACCGAGCAGCCGGCAAACGAAAGTCCTCTGCGTAGGAAATCTTTGACATTTTCCCGTTTTTCCAGCAAGAAATATATCACGGCAAACACACATATATAGAATGACAAATAGAAATTGCATATGATCGACGCTGCCAAAGACAGCGTGTATAACATCCATCCTTTTCCATCTGACAGATGCTCTATGCCAAGTGCCACTATCGGAAGCAGAATAAGCCCATCAAGCCACATAATATTATGTCCATATGCAAGGACATACCCGGACAGTCCATATGCCATACTGCATGCCAGCTCTATGAACGTTGCAACTGTCTGGCTGTACCCATTCTCTGTATTTTTCTTATTGGTATGTCTGAAAAAGTAAAGCGCCGTGACCGGCAGGCAGGCGGATTTTATGATGATAAGCAATACCATGGAAAGTTCCAGCCTGCTCTCTCCCAACATCAGAACGATGATATTGAACGGGCTCAGGCAGTAATACAGTAACTCCTGTACAGCATCGATTCCCATTCCCATCGACCAGATAAAGCTTCCTTTGCTACCTCCCGAAATCCATTCAAATAACATATGAAACATATTCTTATACTGCACATATGCATCATACGTCAGAAAACTTTTATCTCCGAACGGATATGCTTTCTGCAGGAGCAAAATTACTGTATATACCAGAACTGTAACTAAGAATACAGCAGCATACAGTATCCCACTCTTTTTATATTTTTTTACTTCTCCTTGCTTTATACCCATATCAATCCCCACTTAATTTATTGCAGTATCTGTTCTATGCAGCCTGTACCTTCTTTTTCCTGCTGCGTCTAAGATTCACCATGTATAAGACAGCTATGAGCCATCCTGCTGCAGATAATATAAGACCAAGCTTGAATCCATATGTTACATACCTGAATTCTATTGTATGTGTTCCAGCAGTCAGCTCCAGACCCACAAGTGCACCATTTGCCAGTGTTGTTATATCAGTCTTCTTTCCATCAACATACGCTGTAAAGCCTCTGTAATAAGGAATTGATGTATACAATATACCATCCTCATTTGCTGTCACCGTACCCTTTACATATGTAGATGTCACTGTGTCAAGTGAAAGCGTCCTATCCTTAATTGATTCCTTGCATTCCTGCATCCTGTCATCATGATATTCATAGAAATCTATACACGTTACTCCCTTTTTTAGGACTGTGGACAGATTGACTGCCTGTATCTCGACCTTCTGCCCACTCTTCAGCTCACCGAGATCAAGTACATCTTTTGGCGAAGGATAAGCGTCATACTCGTTTATATCTGCTATCACGTTTCCATCTACAGTTACAATATTACACAGCTTATTTGCATCCTCAAGGCTCACATACAGATGCATATCCCTCGGAGCTGTAAACGTATAAATCTGTGAGGCATGGTAATCTTCATCAAGTGACACATTCATGTATGTATAAGCATTTTTATCAGTCTTTCTCTCCAAAGTTACTCCATCCGGCAAGATCTGTCTATCCGGAGCGCTTCCTCTGTATTTCACATCAAAATTAGTCAGTTCATCCGGTGAAACACGGGTGAACACTCCTTCAACTCCCGACACATCTTTCACGAATTCATTCTGCACCTCAAACGGAACTACATCTGACACATTCCAATCTTTTATGCTGCCATCTGTAGAAAAGCCCGCTCCCACAGCATAGTCTGTTGTATACCATGCAATCTCATCGTCTATATCATACACATCGTTCTTCAGATTATATCTTTGCTCCTTTGTATACCCACCATAATATGCATCTGCATCCGATAATACATTTCTTACATTGAACATAAGCGCAGTTACCGGTGTAGTATTTCTGTATGCATATGTAGCGCCGTGATCCTGATATACCATTCCAAGCGCATCAAAAAGCCATGTCACTTTTGTATTTATGATTGAAGAGAATATATTAGTGTCTGAATAGACTGTATTATTTTGTGACAAAATCCAGGATGTCTTTCTATTAAGATCACTGTTGTCCTTTTCATTATATATGGCTCTCCATCCGTCAGTTCCGCCTAGATGCTCCTTGCCCGTAGTATATGCATCCGTATTCACATATACGGCATTGGATATCAGCTCCGCAAAAAGTATTACTATAAAATTCACAATCAGAGAATTTATCTTTATGCTGTTTCTGGCCTGTAATACAAATACCATAAACAAATATATAATAAGCAGGATCGTAACCATATAGCAGACTACATTCTGCACCTCATTATTTTCCAGAAAAACGCCCCCAAAGAAAGCCAAAAATACAACTGCGGTCAGTATCACCTCCCGAACCCCCGGCTTCGTCCAGTTCACAGCACACTCAAAAGCTGAAACAATAAGAAGTATGACAAGAATAAAAGCATATCTGTAAGAATATAGATGTGGATATGTGAACCCATGAAGAACATACAGTGCCCCTGTCAGATTCAGACAGGCAACAAGCAGCGCTATCTCCACCAGTCTCTTAACTCTTGCCCGAAGCTGTATATTCCTGTTAAACACATATACAACCGCAAGGAAAAGCAGAGACAGTCCCATATACATATTCCTTGCATACAGAGTTCTTCCAGCTATATCTATATCATGTCCCCAGAAAAAGCTCTGGAACAAATTTGCAAAATTACCAAACTTGCTAAATGGTATATCTTCTGTGAGTGAACTTGCACCTTCTCTTCCAACTATCGCAAGGAAACACGGCACAAGTACAACACATGCACTGAGTGCAGCCGTTATAGATGTGAGTGCAAACTTCACTCCACGCTTCCAAAACATTTTCCAGCTATCCTTTTTCACATCGATAAACCATATCACAGCTATCATAGCCACAAACCACGAAAAATAGAAGTTGAATACAAATGACATGAAAAGCATCACAAAATAAAGTCTCACATCACCGCCCTCAATAAGTCTCTCAACGCCAAGCATCATAACAGGCACGAGAAGAAGGCATATAAGCCAAATGAGATTATACTGATATGCAAGCATATAATCGCACATGGAATAAGCCATTCCCATCACAACACAGAGTATGTCATTCAGCCATCCGTGCTGCATTTTATTTCTGCTGGTATGCGATAAGAAATAGGTCATAGTAACTCCGCAAAGTCCAACCTGAATACACATACTGACGATCATTCCCAGCTCCATATGTGAACCGCCGAACAAAACTGCTATTAGATTGACAGGACTTGCCAGATAATAAAAGAAATTAGTATAGAAATCATATCCTAGTCCCATGTCCCAACTGAAAAAAATTGATTTTCCCTGTCTTATCCTGCCTGATAATTCCACAAAAAACGCATAATACTGGGTATTAGAATCTCCAAGCAGTATAGTATTCTTTCCAAATGGATAACAGTCCGTCATCATCATATGTATCACTATACATATGATAGGAATCAGAAATGCCATTCCATACTTAACAATTTTTCTTGACCTGATTTTCTTTTTTTCCATAATTACTCCATCACTCCATATAACTTTGTATTTTTCCTTTTTCGACAGCATGTTGCATTATAAGTATCAATAACATAAGCAAGACCGCTGATATACTTATTCTCCATGACCAATGCTGAATCTTTGTCCCCTTATATTTTACAACAACTTTACCTGCCTCTGGCGAAACTGATATTTCTACCAATCCATCATTTAGACATTTGCTTACCGTCAGTTTCCGTCCATCAGCCATTATTGCTTCATATCCCTTATAATAATACTTTGGAACTATGCACTCCCCCGCAGTTTTACCCGCATCAAACTCATAGCTTCCGTCTGATCCATAGCGCCCCCGTATGTAAGTATCTTCGCACTTTACCATCCCGCTGCTTTCTGCTCCGACAGATGTTGCAAGATCCCCTTCTTCTGGAAGCCACTCCCAGAACCCTATGCTGTCTGTACTCCCTGCATTATCCGCATAACCTTCCGGATAGTTCACATAGCCACCAAGTTCTATATTCCATACCATATTCAGGCTAAAAATACCGATAAGTATGCTTCCAGCCGCACATAAACATGCATTTCTTCTGTATGATGGCAACAGCTTTATTATATCCACTGACTGAAGTGCAAGGCCAAGTGCCACAAAGAATTCTGTGAACATATTCAGCCTCCACGGAAACTGTATACTGACAAATGGAGTTCTGTCGATAAGTTTCCATGGAAAAATCTTTGTCTCGCATATAAGAAGCACCGCCGCTGTCACAAGGCACATCAAAGCCTTTTTATTATATACTTTTTTATATATACTGACAAATACCATAAGTGCCAGTATTCCAATCTCAATGAATGCAACCGAATACCTTCCACTCACTATCGCGAGCAGTGTCTGAGTCTCCTCATGTGTGTAAAATGCCGGTTCATTGCTTACATAAAACATTCCATCTGCAAATTGTTCAAGCACAGGAAGCCAGTAATAACATGTAAGTACTGCACACGCAAGAGCTTCCATACACACAGCCCCAATAAGTCTTCTGCAAGCCGCAATTCTTTTCCATCTCGCACACATCCATATTATTCCCATGACTACACATAATACAAAGCTTATCGTGTGTGAAAGCATAAGACACGAATATGATACACATAAAAGGCCTTTTCTACTGTGTCCCATCTCAGTCAGGTCGTAAAGAGCAAGAAACGCCAGTGGAATAAATACCATGGCCGCAACTTCGCCAAGTGCAAATCTGGTATATACATCCTCAAGATGATAATGTCCCATTGTGTAAAGCACCATAGTGACAGCACCCGCGCAACGGCTTCTGCCAATGCTCCGCCCTGTATAATACGCAGTAAGTCCCGTACATATCATCAGTACATATATATATATCTTCATTGCAATCTCCGGTGATGCCCCCAGAAGTCTGAAGAGAACGGCTGGCAGCAAGAACAAATCAGGGTAAAATATTCCCATACCGTAGCCATACCCTTCCAACATAGTCTGATATATATATACAGGGTATCCCTGCCCTGACTTTAGCGCTTTGAGGATACTCTCCACCCTGAGCATATGAACCTGCTGGTCATCACCGTATGGCAGGCCTGTCTTAAAACAAGGGATCATACATACACCACTTATCAGAAGCACCAGCAGTGCAATTCCCAGAATCTCTATTCTGTTTTTCTTTTTTTCTCTCACGCAGAATCTCCTCCCGGTCGTCAAAGCTCTGCCACATCATCCCCGGCAGTCAGTACGCATAAATATAAAGACAAACGGGGACAGGTATGGAATCTACTCTCACCTGTCCCCGTATTCTCAGTCATCTAAAACTGTTTATGACTCCTGCACATCTGTGCTATTTTTATTGGTATATCACCGGATATAATCCGTGTGACATGATTTCATCTTACTTAAAATACTCCACACCACTCTCAAATATCTTCTGGTTCTGGTCGCCATATACATTCACAGCTACAGCCTGTCCGATACGCTCTGAGTGTCCCATCTTACCGAGTACACGTCCGTCAGGACTTGTAATACCCTCAATTGCGTAGTATGAACCGTTGACGTTGTAGTACTCGTCCATGGTTGGGTTGCCGTTCATGTCGACATACTGTGTTGCAACCTGTCCATTTGCAAAGAGCTTCTCGCACCATTCCTTGCTTGCAACGAAACGTCCCTCACCGTGTGAAATAGGAATTGTGTATACTCCACCGAGCTCTGCCTTCTTCAGCCATGGGCTCTTGTTTGTTACAACCTTGGTGTATACCATCTTGGACTGATGACGTCCGATACTGTTCATTGTCAGTGTAGGTGAATCATCCGTCTGTGGTCTGATCTCGCCGTAAGGCACAAGACCGAGCTTGATGAGTGCCTGGAATCCGTTACAGATACCAAGTGCAAGTCCGTCTCTCTCGTTCAGGAGCTTCATGACCTCCTCGGAGATCTTTGCATTACGAAACGCAGTTGCGATGAACTTACCTGATCCGTCTGGCTCATCACCGGCTGAGAATCCGCCTGGGAACATGATGATCTGTGAATCGCTGATTGCCTTTGCAAATGCGTCAACAGAATCTCTGATTCCCTGTGCTGTCATATTTCTGAATACTATCGTCTGTACGTCTGCACCAGCTCTCTCAAATGCCTTTGCTGAGTCGTACTCACAGTTTGTACCAGGGAATACAGGTATGAATACCTTTGGCTTTGCAACCTTGTTCCTTGATGTGTAAACTGTCTTGGCATCAAAGAGTCCAGTCTTGATCTCTGTCTGTGGAACATTTGACTCTGTTGGGAATACCTTCTCAAGAGTCTTTGTCCATGCTGCAAGAGCCTCGTCCATAGTGATTGTGACATCCTTGTATGTAAATACAGGCTCCTTTGTAACCTTACCTATCTTCTTGACAGGAATTCCGAGCTGATCAAGATCTGCTGCCTTAACCTCAAGAATGATAGCGCCATAGTTCTTGGCAACGAGATCCTTCTTGCTCACTGTATCCTCAAGCTCAACACCGAGCTTATTTCCAAATGCCATCTTGCTGACAGCCTCTATGATACCGCCAAATCCAACTGCGTATGCAGACTGGATCTTGCCCTCCTTGATCTTCTTGTTCAGGAGGTCATACATGTACAGAACATTCTCATATACAGGTATGTCGTTCTCGTCCTTCTCTATATCCATCTCCACAAGAACATTGCCTGCCTTCTTGAGCTCAGGTGTCACAACGTCCATGTAGCTTGCCACGTCAACTGCAAATGATACAAGTGTTGGAGGTACATCTATATCATTGAATGTACCTGACATACTGTCCTTTCCACCGATAGACGGAAGTCCAAGTCCTATCTGAACATCATATGCTCCGAGGAGCGCTGCCAGTGGCTGTCCCCATCTGTATGGGTCTGTTCCAAGTCTCTTGAAATATTCCTGGAATGTAAGTCTGATCTTGCTTACATCTCCACCTGCTGCAGCTATCTTGGCTGCTGATGTAACAACCGCATATACTGAACCATGATATGGGCTCCAGCTTGACAGATATGGGTCAAATCCGTAGCTCATCATGGTAATAGTGTCTGTCTTACCCTTGAGTACAGGCAGCTTTGCGATCATTGTCTGTGTAGGTGTGAGCTGATACTTACCACCGTAAGGCATTGTGACTGTTCCTGCTCCGATAGAGCTGTCGAACATCTCCACAAGTCCTTTCTGTGAGCACACATTCAGATCTGACAGTGTATCGAGCCATGCCTTCTTGACATCCTCAGGCTCCTTAACTGAATCAAAGTAATTGTCTGCCTTGCTTGGAACTTCAACCTTGACCTGTGTCTCCTGATGAGCACCATTTGTGTTGAGGAATGCACGTGAGATATTCACGATGTCCTTGCCTCTCCACTTAAGGATAAGTCTAGGCTCCTCTGTAACCTTTGCAACTACTACAGCCTCGAGGTTCTCCTCCTCAGCGTATCCGAGCATAGTGTCAACATCCTTAGGATCGACAACTATAGCCATACGCTCCTGGGACTCTGATATTGCAAGCTCTGTACCGTCAAGACCTGCGTACTTCTTTGGCACCTTGTCAAGATCTACCACAAGTCCGTCTGCCAGCTCTCCGATGGCAACTGACACACCGCCGGCACCAAAATCGTTACACTTCTTTATAATAGATGAAACCTCTTCTCTTCTGAAGAGTCTCTGGATCTTTCTCTCTGTAGGTGGGTTACCCTTCTGAACCTCAGCACCACATGTCTCGAGTGAGTGTGATGTGTGAGCCTTGGATGAACCTGTTGCTCCACCACAGCCATCACGGCCTGTACGTCCGCCGAGCAGGATGATTACATCTCCCGGATCAGATGTGAGACGCTTTACAGCACGTCTTGGAGCTGCACCCATAACTGCTCCGATCTCCATTCTCTTTGCAACATAATCTGGATGATATATCTCATTTACAAGGCCTGTTGCAAGACCGATCTGGTTACCATATGAGCTGTAACCATGGGCTGCTGTTGTCACGATCTTACGCTGTGGAAGCTTGCCCTCCATTGTGTCCTTGAGAGACTTTGTAGGATCAGCCGCACCGGTAACTCTCATAGCCTGGTATACGTAACCTCTTCCTGAGAGCGGATCTCTGATAGCACCGCCAAGACATGTAGCAGCACCACCGAATGGCTCGATCTCTGTAGGATGGTTGTGTGTCTCGTTCTTGAAGAATACGAGCCACTCTTCCTCTACTCCGTCCACAACTACAGGAACAACTATAGAACAAGCATTGATCTCGTCTGACACTTCCATATCATCGAGCTTGCCTGCTGCCTTGAGCTGTTTCATACCCATAAGGGCTATATCCATGAGACATACAAACTTGTCATCTCTGTCCTTGTACATCTCCTTCATCTCTGCTCTGTATGCGTCAAATGTCTTCTCAAGAAGATCCTTGTAATCTCCATCGTCGAACTCTACATCTGTGAGCTCTGTTGAGAATGTTGTATGACGGCAGTGGTCTGACCAGTATGTATCGAGAACTCTGATCTCGGTCATGGATGGATCTCTCTTCTCCTCACTCTTGAAATAGTTCTGGATGTGAAGGAAATCCTTGAATGTCATGGCAAGTCCAAGTGAGTCATAGAGCTCCTTAAGATCTGCCTCTGCCATGTCCTTGAATCCGTCAAATATATGAACATCGGCTGGCTCAGGGAACTCTGTAACCAGAGTCTCAGGAATCTCCATACCGCATATTCTTGAATCAACAGGGTTTACACAGTAGTCCATGACAGCCTTCATCTGCTCGTCTGTCACGTCGCCCGAAAGTACATATGTTGTGGCAGTCTTGATAACAGGCTCCTCATCCTCTGCAAGAAGCTTTACACACTGCTCTGCTGAATCGGCTCTCTGATCGAACTGACCTGGAAGTGCCTCTACTGAGAACACCTTATCTGTGGCAGCAAGCTCAGGCTCACCCTCATAGATCACATCTACAGGCGGCTCAGCAAATACTGTCTCAAGAGCCTTTGCATATGTCTCATCTGATATGTTCTCAATATCATATCTGACAAGCACTCTCACATACTCAGCCTTGATACCCAGATAGTTCTTAATCTCTTCGTGAAGTTCCTTCGCCTTGACCGCATAGTCAGGCTTTTTCTCAACATACACTCTCTTGACCTTACTCATGTCATACCTCCATAGTAAAAGCGTTTTTGTTATTTCAATTCTTTAATAATAGCATTTATCTTGTTTTTTTTGTAGTAGTTTTTATCTTTTTGCCTATTTTCAGCTTATTTAAGCATAAAATTGTATCTTAACCCTGCATTTTCACCAAATATGTCATAACTTTCCATGCTAGTTATGCAGTCTTCGTATCATCTTAAATATCACCGAATTCTGGTATATCATAGGTGAATTCTGACAGTAGAATATGATTCCGTCCGTCGGTGCGTATATGTCCGTCGTATTCTCGCCCGTCATCGGATTGATGATATTTGCAATTATGTCGCCTCGTACAACCTCGTCTCCCGGCTGGACAAGCTTCTTGAAGAAGCCGGCGGCATGCTCGGACCTTATGCTGAGCAGATCCTCCTCGTCCATGATGGTGGAAATGTATCCCGCATGGCAGTTGTATCTTATAACGCCCATACGTGTCAGGAATCTGAGCACTGAGGACACCGCCTGATTGGCACTCTCACCATTGATGGTGTCGGTAACTCCCGAATATACCGAGAAAGCCTCCGTGCCGCGCATCTGCCAGTTGTAGTTGAGCGTTGCCTTATCATATGATCTAGGCTCCGCTGTCAATACATACGGCATACCGAACTGGCTGGCAAGGCTGTTGCTCTGCTTGCCTGTCTCTATCATCCTGACGTGCGGGATAAACTCACCATCCATATAGAAGCTCGCAAACTGTATTCCGTATGCGTAGCCGGTGACCTTCTCCATCACCGCCGCTGCAATACGGCTTGTCGCCTGACCTTCAGGATTGCCTGGGAATGATCTGTTTATATCTGAATTGTCTGTTATCCAGTATTTCTTGCCCACATTGAACGAGCTGTAATTGATTGATGGTATCAGAAGTATCTTCTTCCCTGATACTATGGCGCCCCTCGCCTCCAGCTCCCCAAGCTTTTTTGCCAGAAGTGAGCTTATGTAGAGCTGCTGAAATTCATTTCCTCTCATGGCACCAACTATGCATGCAGCCTTGTCTCCGCTGCCATAGGAAAATCCCTGTATCTCGTACTCTCCTCTGTAGGCTGTATTCATGGAATATATGATCTCTTTATTCATGGCCACCTCCGAAAATTCTGGCCACAAGTGACCCCTCTTCTATAACCGGATATTCTCTCAGTGAGAACACAATGCCGCTTCTCGGCGACCTGATGGTCTCCTCCACCGAGCCCGTGAGCACATTTACAATTCTTCCTATGATCTCTCCCTGCTGTATATATTCTGAGTGCTTTGCCACAGGAAGGAAGATTCCGCTGCTCTCAGCATTTACAAATACAACATCCTTGTCTTTTGCAAATTTAGGCTTATGTGCAGTCTCGACTTCGCCTTGCCATATTCCCATCTTCTTCATAAGAGAGAACAGTCCGTCCACTATCTGGTTCGAGTAATCGTAATCTATCTTGAGGGCAACTCCGGACTCCACTACCATACTCTTGACTCCGATCTCGTTGAGGGCATGTGCAAGACTTCCCTCCATGACCGTAGACGACGGATGTATCCATACAACATCCACATTCATGCACGCAACATACGGAGCAAGATCCGATGCCACGTCAGAATTAACCCTGACCTGTGGGATCTCCTTGATGTACACACTGCTGGAATGGACATCAACACAAATGTCCGCCCCCTCTATGTCCTTCATGACCTTTGCCGCTGTGTACTCTCCCACAGTTCCGTCCTTTGATCCCGGAAACAGGGTGTTCATGTCTATGTCAAATACAGGCACATCCCTGTACTGAGCCTCAAGTCCCATAGGATTGATAAATGGATATACATCCACGATTCCAGTAAGCTTGTCAAAATCCTTCTTGATCCTTCTGATCAGTTCATAACATATGTACTGTCCGGCAACCTCATCCCCATGTATACCGGACACAATACACAGCCTCTTTTCATTTCCAGTTGGGAAATCCGGAGCCAGATGGTTCTTCTTCACCCTCATGACTTCCCCGATCAGCATGTTAGCTGATACTACAGTTTCTATCATATTTTGTCCACCTTGTATTATTTATTCGTTAGTAATTTTGCAAATTATCCCGGTACATAAAGAAAAGCAGGGTACTTGCCGTATCCTGCTTCTTGTACCTAAGTTATTATACATGATAACTGTCAGTTCTTCAAGGTATGTTGCCTACTCTGTGAGCCTGTTATGCCCTTTTCTTATACTCTATTCTGAGCTTGTCCGCTATGAGTGCGATAAACTCGGAATTTGTCGGTTTGCCTTTTCCCGCATTCACTGTATATCCAAACAAATCGTTGATGGTGTCTATCTGACCTCTGTTCCACGCCACCTCTATGGCATGTCTTATGGCTCTCTCCACGCTGGAGGATGTGGTCTTATATTTCTTCGCTATCGTCGGATAGAGAAGCTTTGTTATGTAGTTCAGCATGTTCACATCGTTGACCGCCATGATGATGCCCTCACGGATGTACTGGTAGCCCTTTATATTTGCAGGAATACCTATATCCCTGATGATATCCGTCACATCGCTCTCTATAGTGTTCTCTATCTTGTGTGCCATACTCTTCTCTGTGAGACATGTGAGCTTGTCGTTCAGCCCTGACTCAAGCTCCTTCTTCTTCATATACATCTGTCTGAGTCTTGTCACAAGCTGCACCGGATTGTACGGCTTCAGGATATAATATGTCGCACCCATCTCAAATGCACATCTTATAAGTCTCTGTGATGACACCGATGTGAGTACCACAAATATCGTATTCTGATATTCAGGCAGTTCACTCATATGCTCCATCACTCCCAGGCCATCCATTCCCGAAAGGCAAATGTCCAGTATCACTATATCCGGCTTGTAGAGCTTTATCGATTCCACCGCTTCATCCCCGGTGCTGACCATATCAACTACTCTCATCTCGTCCTTTGATGCATATGTGGCGATCTGTTTTGCTATCTGTGTGCTGTCGCCATCAGCAATTACAATTTCGATCCCTTTGTTTCCCATAGTATCTCCCTTGTTATGTATAAATTTACAGGATTAAGCGCTTATCCCAACTACTCTATAATAATATTAAATATGATGTAATTTGTCAAGTGCTTTTAATATCATTTTTAATATCACATATTATGACAACATTTTACTACAAATTACCCTGCATTTCTCATCTTCGCTTCCAGTCTTATCTTGTCGGCAATGAGAGCGACAAATTCTGAGTTCGTAGGCTTTCCTTTGCCCGCACTTATGGTGTAACCAAACAGTTCGTTGATAGTCTCTATCTTTCCTCTGCTCCAGGCCACCTCTATGGCATGTCTTATGGCTCTCTCCACCCTTGATGCAGTTGTGCCGTACATCTGGGCGATCGTCGGATAAAGCTGCTTTGTTATGGAATTCAAAATGTCCATATCCCCAACTGCTATGACTATCGCACTTCGGAGATACTGGTAGCCTTTGATGTGCGCCGGAACGCCTATCTCGTGGATTATCCTGGTCACCACCGCCTCCAGCTCATCCGTCTTCTGCTCATTTTCATCCATCTTCAGAAGCTGGGTTGTATTGCTTCCGCGTCCTTTACATGCATCATCAAGCACACCTCTGACCTTTTTCTCATCGTATGGCTGTTCAAGCAGTCTCACCACTGCCTTGTCACCTATCGTCGAAAATACAAAGTCCAGATAATTTCTATGCTGCTTCGATGAACAGAGCACAAATTTGACATTTCTCAGGTTCTTATTTCCAGATACGCCTTCGACCATATCCGTGATATCCGTACCGGGTATAACCTCGTCCGCGATCACTATGTCTGGCTTATCTTCTGCAATTTTCTTAACAGCTTCGTCACCCTTCTCACAACATCCAATGTACTCATAATCAGGCATATCCTCAAATACGTGCTTTAGCTGTTCAATTTCTCTTTTGTCATGTTTTACCATCATAACTTTAACATGACTCATGTTATACTCCTTCCCAAGTATAGTGACGGAATAACAATATTTACTTTTTTATTCCTGTTATTCCACTACGAACATTATATATAAATGTAGTTTTCTTGGGAATATATAGAACTTCGCAAGTTACGACAGCATCAGCTTCCGGAAAACATTTTTTCTACTGCGACTGACACCAGCAGACCACATACGCACATTTAATGAAAAAATGCGGCATATCTTCCCTTTTCGGGTCGATATGCCGCGCATGATCACTTCTCTTTTGTATGTTCTTTTTCTCTGAGTCTTATGATCGCATCATAGGCCGCCGGATTGTGCTCCTTCAGGTGCTCATCCATTCGTTTTCTTCTCGCCTTATATCTGTCGACAAATTCAGGATGCTCGCTCTCAAGCCTGTGAAGAAGCTGGCTCCGCCTGCGCTCGATACGCTCTGCAACAGAGTCCTCATCCTCGCCTGTGGCCCTCACGATCTCCTCTATGTGGGCCTCCATATGCTCAAGCCATTCTTCCTCATCCTGTATATCCATCTGCTTCCAGAAACCGGTCATAAGCTGTTCAACCCCGGTTCCGTTCTTCATACTGCCTATGGATTCACGGATGTGCTTCTCTATGACATCTTCCGCATCATCGCCAAATGCCCACACAAGCTCCTGAGCCATGTGCTCCGCTCTCTTTCTCCTGATGTCATGATAACTGTTATGTACACCAACTAGTGGATATGGAGTCTCAAGGCCGCAGTCTGACAGTGCTCTCTCCATGGTCTGTCTCACGCATCCTGCCTCTATCATGTCGCCAAGTCCAAGCTTTCTGAGCTGGACGTTGAGCTGGCCTATATGCTCCGTGATATAGAGCTTCACCCCCTTCTCTTTCAGCGTATCATACATGATCCTGAGGGTCTTGGCAGCCGTCACATCCACGCTTCCCATGGCGGACGCATCCACTATTACAGCCTTTGTGTCATCCTGTACCGCATCCATGATATCCTTCTGGAATATGGCTATATTTGCAAAGAACAGATTACTGCTGAATCTGTAAATAACTATATTCTGTATCGGGTATGCATGCTTGAACCTCTCGAGCGCAAGGAATTCCTCATGTCCAGGTACCAGTCCAAGGAAGCTTCTCGGAGGGTCCGCAGCCTTCCTTATGACTGCGGCAAATGAGAGTATGATTCCTATAAGAACTCCATTTATCGTTCCAAGTACCAGCACACCTAGGAAAGCTCCGCAGAATATGTAGAATTCCACCTTACTCACCTCCCACAGCTTTGCCGCCAGATCAAATTCCAGAGCACTGTAGAGTGCGGAGATGACGATTGCCGTGAGCACCGGAACCGGCAAATAACCTATAAATCCCGTTCCACACACGAGGATCACGATCATCACTACTCCTGCAAATATTCCAGTGAGCTGTGTCCTGCCTCCATACTGCTCACTCATTGTGGTTCTGGACACGGAACCGTTTATCGGACAGCAGCCTGTGAATGCCGCTGCAAGATTTGCCATTCCAAATGCCAGAAGCTCCTGATTATCGTCTATCTTATATCTGTTCTTCTGGGCGAAATTGTTCTCAGCCAGAAGCGTCTCCGCCATGATTACCACTGCTATCGACAGACTGACCGTCATGATATTTGGAAGCATCCTCTCATCTATCTGTGGTACAACGATCTGTGGAAGTCCTCTGCTCACCTCCGACAGACATACTATTCCGTATTCATCCATATCTATCACGCAGGACAGCAACGCTCCCGCTGTCATGACGCATATCGCCATCGGAAACTTTGGTATTAATCTTCGTGAAACAAGCAGTACCGCAAGAGCCGTAAGTCCCATGATTATTGACGGCACATTTACATCTCCTATCGTCTCTGCTATGTGCTCCACAAGCTCGAACAGCTCTCCTGTTCCCGCTCCGGCTCCATAGAGCTTCGGCACCTGCATAAGTATGATGGTGGTGCATATTCCTGATATGAATCCGCCCATGACAGGAGTCGATATGTAATTTACAAGCTTGCCCGCCTTGAACAGGAAGAATACCAGCAGCCACAGCGCCGTAAAGAATGTTATCACAGGAACGACCTGCATCGCCTGCTCCGTTCCCGGCGTAACCCCCAGCGTCACCAGTGCCGCTCCGACCAGCGCCGCAGGCGCGGCATCCACACCGAACACGAACTGCCTCGACGTGGACAGCAATCCAAATATTATGATCGGGAACACCGAACCATACAATCCATATACCGCCGGCAGCCCGGCTATCTGTGCATACCCCATCGATATCGGTATGGACACCGCCGCTATGATAATTCCTGTCAAAAGATCAGGAAGCAAATTCTCTTTTTTATAATTCTTTAGTGTATGACATAATGAAATTTTTGAAACCTTGATTTTCTTGCCCTCCTGGGATGTTTGTGTGTGCCGGTCTGCCTTATGCTAAAGTCCGGCACTTCTGTTCTTAATTTTATCACTAAACAGGATTAATTTCACTCCTCCAGCATATTTTCAATAAAAATCCCATACCCCCTGGTTGGATCGTCTACGAATACGTGGGTGACGGCGCCGATTATCTTGCCATCCTGGATGATCGGGGAACCGGACATTCCCTGTACCACTCCGCCCGTCAGGTCTATGAGAGCATCATCGGTCACGTGGAATTCTATATTCTTGTCGGATGAATTCCTGTCCACATACTCTATGTCTATCTCATACTTCTCAAGCTCGCCGCTCATTCTGGAATTTATATAAGCCTGCCCCTTGCGGACTTCATGACCTCTGGCTATATACATACGCTCCGCATCGCCGTATTTTGCCTGGCAATAGCTTGTGTCCAGATGACCATATATTCCACTTGCACTGTTGCCGTCAATAATGCCGACCAAAGATCTTCTATAGGCAATGCTTCCCTGAAGTCTGCCCGGTTCCGAGGAGTACGACTTGCTTATATTTGTAATATCCGTTGTGTACACACCGCCGGTGCTGCACCGCATCATAACTCCCGTATCTATATCCGACACACTGTGTCCAAGGGCCATGAAATTTGTTCCGTCGACAAATGTAACCGTGCCTATTCCCGACACATCATCCTTCACCCACGCACCCAGCAGATAAGCGCCATTCTCGTTTTTTTCCGGCGTGATGCTACAGACCTTCTCCTCCCCATCCCTTATATATCTCACGGACAAGCTATCACCCTGGCTTTCAGCAACAATATCAAGCAGCTCCGACCTCTTAGATATCTCCATACCGTCTACACTCACAATATAATCCCCTGTACAGACCTTTCCATCAGCAGGGCAACAGGACTCGCCATTTTCATTGTTAAAGCTGCATACATCCACCACCAAAACTCCATCCGTCTTCATATAGATTCCCATCGCCTCGCCGGACGGAACTACAGGTCGGTCAAATATATCACTTCCAAACTCCGCATCCTTCGTGGTCGCCCTTGACACTACCCCATCAAGTGTTGAGCTTGTCTTCTCTGACCTTTCAACATCCACTCGTCTGTCCACCAACACACATAAAACCAATAGTGCTGCAAGGAGCAACAGATCCGCCACAGCCACCCATATGATCACTTTCTTATATCGCCTCATAATCTATTCCTCCTACATATACTTAAAAACAACTAATAGCTTATAAAAAAAGAGTAACAGCCTTGGCTGTTACTCTTAGTATGTTGTGTTAGTAATGACTTTATATCAGTATTTTTTTGTCTTTTCTGCCATTTGTTTCATCTCACGGGCATTGCTCATGACTGCCTCAGTTATGGTCACGCCGCCGAGAAGTCTTGCGATCTCCTCTGTTGATTCCTCGTCGCTTAATCGGACGATCCTTGTCACTGTCTTGCCCTCGTCGGCAGACTTTTCTATGAGATAATGACTGTCTGCCATCGCTGCGATCTGCGGAAGATGGGTTATGCTTATAACCTGATGGCTTCTGGAAATAACTGCCATTTTTTCAGCAACCTTCTGAGCTGCACGGCCGCTTATTCCCACATCGATCTCATCGAATACAAGAGTGCCGATATTGTCCTCGGACGCCATGCAGGATTTGATCGCCAGCATGATCCTTGAGAGCTCACCGCCTGAAGCCACGTCATATAACGGTCTCAGCTTCTCGCCGACATTTGTCGAAATGACAAAATAGCAGTCATCGATTCCATTTGCCGTACACTCCGGAAGCCTGTCAAATACCATGTCGAACCGAACCTCCATGAAACTCAGATCAGCAAGTGCATCTCTGATGTCTCTGCACAGATTCTCAGCCTGCTTCTGTCTCTCAGCAGTAAGCGCATCTGCTGCCTTGAGCATGGCTTTCTCCGCCTTTTTTATTTTGTCTGAAAGTCCTGCTATATATTCGTCATATTCAGACAGCCTTTCATATTCCTTCCTGCTGTCCTCCAGATATTTGAACACCTCTTCCACGGTGCTTCCATATTTTCCCTTTATATCATTGATGACGTCAAGCCTGGACTCAACACTTCTAAACTCAGAATCGTCAAAGTCCATGCTCTGCATGTAATCATTTAATTCAACGTTAAAATCATTCAGCAGCGCGTCAATATTTTCCAACTGACTATACAGACCGTCTATCTCTCCGTCGAGATCCTTTATACCCTTCATCGATGCCAGAGCTCTGCCGATCTCATTTCCCGCAGATGAAGAAGATTCATAACCTGTAACGCTGTATACATCCGAAGCTGCCGCAACTATATCGCGTGAATTGACCATCCTGTTGTACTGATGCTCAACATCTTCGTCCTCACCAGTCTTTATATTTGCTGACTCGATCTCCGCGATCTGGTACTTGAGGAATTCTACCTTTCTGCTCCGCTCCGCCTCATCCATCGAGAGCTCGTCCATCTCACGCCTGAGTTTGACGTACTCTCTGTGACACTCTGCAACCTTCTGCTTCAGGGGATCTATGGATGCTCTGCCATATTTATCCAGAAGCTTCATATGCTCCGCTTTCTTAAGGAGCGTCTGCTGCTGGTGCTGCGTGTGCATATCTATGAGAAGCGCAGATACCTCCCTGAGCTTTGCGGCGGTCACCGCCATATCATTTATAGTGTTGATGGTTCTGGAATTATTTATTCTCCGCGTGATGAGTATCTCGCCATCCTCCGATGGCTCCACTCCCAGATCTCTGATCTGCTCAATCACCTGGGGATCATCCACCAGGAAAAGCAGTTGACAGAAGCCCTCCTTGTCAGGCTCCCTGACTATATCCTTCGGAAGCTTATCTCCCATACCAATCTTCAGGGCTCCCATGATTATGGACTTACCCGCACCGGTCTCACCGGTAAGTATGTTGAGATTATCAGTAAAATTAACATTTGCATCGTCTATGAGTGCAATATTCTTGATATGTACATTAAGTAACATTTGTATCCTCCTGTTGACGCACAGACTTTATTACACATAACATATTACAGAGAGCTGTCATCTCTGCATCTTATCTATCGTCTTCATGACCGAATCGGTCATCTCCCGGCTTCTGACCGCCAGGAATATGGTGTCGTCCCCGGCTATACTTCCGAGGAGTCCATTTATCTCCACATTGTCAAGTGCTGCGGCAACTGCCATAGCCATGCCCGACACTGTCTTGATCACTATCAGATTCTCCGCCGGCACCATGGATAATATGCCAGCCCCGAGAACCTTTCTGTACGACTCTATGGACTCATGTGTTGCCGACTTTCCCAGAGTGTACTTCTGCCTGCCACCCGCCACGGCAACCTTGGTGAGGTTGATCTCTCTTATATCTCTCGATATGGTGGCCTGGGTCGTGGAAAAGCCCGCCTCTGCCAGCTTCTCCAGCAGTTCATCCTGAGTCTCTATATCATATTGTTCGATTATCGACAAAATCTTCGCCTGTCGCTTCTGTTTCATATCACTTTCCCCCAAGCTTGTTTCTAAGTATCTCGTAGAAATTCACATCACTCGCCTTTACGAGCTGCGTGGTTCTCTTTGACACGCATATATCAAGGATATCGCCTGCTGCCAGCTCGAAATCATTTCCACCGTCAAATGAAACTATCGCCTCGGTGTCCTGCGTCTTCCTCTTCTTGGCGATCTCTATTGAAACCTTTGCATCACTAGGAAGCACAATACTCTTCGAAGTCAGCGAATGTGGACATACCGGAGTGATGATCATCAGTCTTGCCATAGGATCCACGATCGGCCCTCCGGCTGAGAGATTGTAACCCGTGGAGCCAGTGGGGGTCGATATGATGATTCCATCTCCATCATAGGCATTCAGAAAGCTTCCATTTACATAGACATCAAGACCTATAAGTCTTGAAAATCCTGCCCTGCTGATAACTATATCATTGAGTGCCCTCTTCCTGCACTCCTTGCCATCTCCTGTTCTGACTGTTCCCCTGATCATCATTCTGTCCTGCATGGAATAATCATCCGCAAGCAGTCTGTCTATGATGGTCTGCCAGTTGGTGATCTCCCCCTCAGTGAGGAATCCCACCGTTCCAAGATTTATCCCGAACAGAGGAATCTCCACATGGCTGGCACTGGATGCCACATTGAGGAGTGTTCCATCCCCTCCAAGAACAAGTATACAGTCAAAGCTCTCAAGCTCATCCGTAACCTGCTGCTTGTCACATGCACTGAAGCTGTAGCAGTCCATGGCTTTACACGCACCATTTTGCGATTCAATATACGCTGTGAGCTCCGACGTTATACGATTATCCTCATCCTTATCCGGGTTATATACTATATAAAAATTCTTCATATCGTATCCTCTATGACTTGTTCAGTTCGTTGTGGGACTCCTCCACCAGAGCCTTTATTTCGAATTCCTCATCCGTCTTCGACTCGTCCTTTGATATGTGGAGCAGATATTCTATGTTGCCCTCAGGTCCTTTTATAGGTGAATAGCTGAGGTGCAGTGTGCGGAATCCTATGCTTCTGGCATAACCGACTATCATCTCCACAACCTCAATATGGGTTGAAAGCTCTCTGACAACGCCCTTCTTGCCGACCTTCTCTCTTCCCGCCTCGAACTGCGGCTTGATAAGGCACACGATCTCTCCACTATCCGTAAGCAGCTCCTTTACCGCTGGAAGCACCTTTGTAAGAGATATAAATGACACATCTATCGAAGCAAATTCAATCTTATCGTCAATATCCTCAGGTGTGACATATCGTATATTTGTTTTCTCCATACAGACAACTCTCTCGTCATTTCTGAGCTTCCATGCAAGCTGTCCATGACCCACGTCAACGGAATACACCTTCACCGCACCATTCTGCAGCATACAGTCGGTAAAACCGCCGGTGGAAGCACCTACATCCATGCACACCTTACCCGCAAGCTCCACACCGAAATGATCCATAGCCTTCTCAAGCTTCAGGCCTCCACGGCTCACGTATTTGAGGGTGTTGCCCCTGACCTCTATCTTAGCAGTCTCGTCAAATGTCGTGCCGGCCTTATCCTCTTTGTTATTGTCAACATACACTATTCCTGACATGATGATGGCTTTCGCCTTCTCTCGTGAATCTGCCAGTCCCTGTTCTACAAGGAGAACATCAAGTCTCTTCTTCATCTATCTTCCTCTTATTCTGTACAATCTGTCGATATTATATGTTTTATCCTGTCATACAGCGAATCCGCGTCAAGCTTCAGCATCCTCCTGAGCTCATCCACGCTTCCATGCTGTACAAATGTATCCTCAATGGCACACACTGTCACATCCACATCAAGGTGTCTGTCCATGACATACTCCTCGACCAGAGATCCGTATCCGCCATGCTTTATCTCTTCTTCAATAACCACTATATGTTCATGATCCCTGCTGAGCTCATCTATCATATCAGTATCTATCGGCTTCAGAAATCTTGCATTGACAAATGTGACATTTGTTCCCTCTGCCAGCAGTCTGTCATATACCTTCTCGGCCTCCTGAACCATGTTGCCAACAGCCACTATGGCAAGCTTCTGTCCCCTGTGGATCATCTCGCTCCTGCCATACTCAATATCCGCATTGTATTCCTTAAGTCCATAATAAGCCTCTCCTCTGGAATACTTGAGCGCAACCGGACCATCGTAAGCAACAGCCCACTCCATCGCTCTGGTGAGCTCATATCTGTTCTTCGGCGCAATGATGGTCATGTTCGGAATATGTGACAGAAACGCAGTGTCAAATATGCCCTGATGTGTATCGCCATCTGCACCGACAAGCCCTGACCTGTCAATGGCAAATATGACATGCAGCTTCTGCAGGCACACATCGTGTAAGATCTGATCATATGCCCTCTGCAAAAATGACGAGTATATCGCAACCACTGGCACCAGTCCCGACGCAGCAAGTCCCGCGGCAAACGTCACCGCATGTTCCTCCGCGATGCCAACGTCAAAAGCTCTGTCCGGGAACTCCGCAGCAAATGCCGACACTCCTGTTCCCTTGCCCATGGCAGCCGTTATGGCCGTTATCCTTGGATCAGCCTTGCCAAGCTCCACCAGCTTTCTGGCAAACACTCCTGTGTTTGTCATGGCCTTCCGGTCCTTAATAACCTTTCCAGTCTGTATATCAAACGGATCAACGCCGTGGAAATAGCTAGGGTGTCTCTCGGCATGGGTATACCCCTTGCCCTTCACTGTCTTCACATGCACAAGGATCGGTCTGTTAAGCTTAAGCGCCTTTCGGAAAGTGGCCTCCATCACATCTATATCGTGTCCGTCTATAGGTCCTATATATGTGACTCCCAGCTCCTCGAAGAACATCCCCGGCACAAATATCTGCTTGATGGAATCCTTTGACTTCTTCAGTCCTCTGGCAAGATGTTCTCCAGCCACAGGGATCTTCATGAGGATCTTCTCCACATTGCCCTTAAAATCATTGTACTGCTGCCCAACACGTATCTTGCTGAGATATGTGGACATGCCGCCAACATTCTGATCGATGGACATATTGTTATCGTTCAGCACAACAAGGCAGCCGGTCTTGATATCCGCCATATTATTCATGGCCTCATATACCATGCCACCTGTGAAGGAGCCATCTCCGATCACTGCGGCAATCTTCTCATTTGTACCCTTGATACTTCTGGCACACGCCATTCCAAGCGCAGCGGAAATGGATGTTGAGCTGTGTCCTGTATTGAACGCATCGCACGGGCTCTCACTGGTCTTCGGGAAACCGCTCATTCCTCCAAACTGTCTGAGAGTGCCCATCTCATTCTTCCTGCCCGTCAGTATCTTGTGGACATAGGACTGATGTCCCACATCCCATATAAGCTTATCCTCAGGGAAATCCAAAACCCTGTGAAGTGCCATGGTAAGTTCCACGCATCCAAGATTCGGAGCCAAATGTCCACCGGTCTCGCTCACATGCGACACCAGAAATTCTCTGATCTCATCCGCCAGCTCCGGCAGATCTTCCCTGTCTATATCCTTTATATCGTTTGGTTTATTTATTCTATCCAGTATATTCATATGCACACCACGAAAGGCGTCCTATTTATCCCTGTTTATCAGCCAGATGACCAATTTCTTCAGAAACTCATTGTCCCCGCCTATCTCTTCCAATTCTCTTACTGCTCTCTCCGACAGCTCAGTCACATAACGTCTGGATTCATCAATTCCATGTATCGTGACATATGTAACCTTGCCATTCTCCTCATCACTCAGCGTCGGCTTTCCAAGAAGCGCACTGTCTCCACAGACATCCAGAATATCGTCCTGGATCTGGAATGCCATGCCGACGTCCGATGCTATCTTGTGTACCGCCGCAACCTTAGCCTCGTCTGCCCCCGCAAGTATCGCGCCTATCATCATGGATGCCTCTATGAGGGCTCCGGTCTTGTTCTCATACACATATTCAAGCTGCTCCTTTGAGAGCTCCTTGCCGGTCATCTCCACATCGACAACCTGACCGCCTATCATGCCGTTTATCCCCGGCTTCTGCGCAAGCACACACATCGCAGACGCCACAGCATGTATATCCTCACCCATGCCAAATGCCTTACATGCGGTCTCATATGCATAATTGAGCAGCGCATCCCCCGCAAGAATGGCCATCGCCTCGCCAAATACCACATGGGATGTCTTTCTTCCGCGCCTGTAATCGTCATTGTCCAGAGCCGGAAGATCGTCATGTATGAGTGAATATGTATGTATCATCTCTACCGCAGCCATGAACGGCTTTATAACCTCTGACTTGCCACCGAACAGCCTGTATGTCTCCTCCATGAGCATGGGACGAAGCCTCTTTCCACCCGCCTCTACCGAGTACGCCATGGCCTCACACACTGTCCTGTTAAATCCGTCTGCAGGTGGCAGATAGCTCTCAACTATATCGTTGATCCTTGCCGCCTTCTCCGCTATAAGTTTATCTATCATGCTTCCTCCTGACCCGAAAGTGTTATCATCTCTTTCTCAACATCGCACAGGTAATTCCTGCATCTGTTTATGAGCTGGACGCCCTCAGAATAAAGCTCCATGGACTCCTTGAGCCCCGTATCAGTATTCTCAAGCGCAGCCGCTATCTCATCAAGTCTGGCAAGAGCCTCCTCTATGGACACATCCTGAAGAGTGTCCGCTGTATCCATATTCTGTGTATCTTCTGCCATATCTATTCCTCCTGCCCGGTCACGTCAGCCACGACCGCCTGTATTCTTCCATCATGAAGAGTTATCTCTATATCATCCCCAGGTGTGATCCCTGACACAGATCTGACAGGCTCACCATCCGATGAAATATATCCAAATCCATTTATGAGCTTAGCTGTAGGCGAAAGGCCATGTATCCTCTCCGTCATGACCGCAAGGGCATTCCTTGTCATGTCGTACTTTCTGCCCATCGCGCTCTTCATCCTGTCATGAAGCCTGTCACAGTGCACCGATCTATCCTCTATCTTATCCGCCATCAGCCCATTTATCTGCTTCTCTATTCTGTCAAGCTGCTGCCTCTGACTGTCCATTCTTCCGGATGGACTCAAAAGTCTGAGCTGCCTGTCATAACCATCCAGACTCCTCGCAAGTCTGTCTATCCTGCCGGATATCAGCATGGTGAGCTGTTCAAGTCTCCTGTCAAATCCGGCAACTGTCTCTGCCACCACCGGAAGCGCATGCATGACAGCCGTGGACGGATTGGATTCTCTCCTGTCCGCAACCATGTCCGCAACTGTGGTGTCTATCTCATGCCCCGTAGCCGATATGATAGGCGTCTCCGCATTGAATATGGCCCATGCCACCTGCTCCTCATTGAACGCCCACAGATCCTCCTTGGAGCCTCCGCCTCTTCCGACGATTATGAGGTCGAGCCCCATGGAATCAAGTATCTCGATTCCTCTAGATATATCCGCCGCCGCATACTGTCCCTGCACGGTCGCAGGATAACAATAGAGCTGGGCATACGGATCCCTCCGTTTTGCCACTGCACGGATATCGCTTATCGCAGCCTTTGCCCCCGCCGTCACTATACCAATACGCCTCGGATAGGCGGGAATAGGCTTCTTGTATTCCTGCGAAAACAGCCCCATGCCGTCCAGTCTGGCTATGAGTCTCTCCAGCTTGGCATTCACCTCGCCGTCACCCACACGCACCAGCCTGTCTACATAGAGCTGATACTTTCCGTCTCTCACGAAGACATCAATATGACCAAATGCATGAACCTTGTCTCCGTTCTTCGGAGCAAACTTGAGTCCATATACCTGTTTTCCCGCAAACATAACAGCCGCCAGAACTCCGCTGGGATCCTTGAGACTGAAATACATATGACCTCTCTTGTCTGTTCCGAGTCCTGTGATCTCTCCCTCAACCCCCAGACTGCCAAGCCACGGCTCGCCGCTGACCAACTCCTGTATCCTCTCATTGAGTTCCTTGACTGTATATATGTTATTCTGCTGTGGCATCTGCGCCACTCTCCTTCTTGTCCTTATCACCGGATACAAGCTTTGCAAGAAGTGCATTCACAAACTTGCTCGCCGATGCATCACAATACTTCTTTGCCAGCTCAACCGCCTCATTGATGGCGACCTTCTCCGGTATGCTCTCATCGTACTTCACTTCATAGACACCAAGCCTTAATATAGCCAGCTCCTCCTTGCCTATACGAGGAAGCTTCCAGCCTTCTGATATCTGTGAAATGATCTCATCTATCTCTGCTTTCTTAGAGATGATATTCTTAACCTTGGTGGTTATATAATCTCTGTCCTCATCGCTGACTATTCCGTACAGAAGCGGATCGTCCTCCTCATCTCCCGGCATCTCAGGGTCAAATGCAAAATCAAGCTGATCCTGCATGCCCTCAGCGTCATTGAACTCCAGTGTAAATACTATCTTGAATATCCTGTCTCTTATCTCTCTTCTAGTCATATCTTCCTCTCCACTATATAAAGCTTTATCTGTATCCTATCTGCCGTCTCCAACACGTACACCGGCTATCCTTATGTTGACTTCCTCAACACTCAGTCCTGTCATAGTCTCTATAGCCTGCTTGACCTTATCCTGAACCTGGCCTGATACTGATGGTATGCTGTACTCGTACAGAACCTCTATCGCAATATCAACCTTTACCTTGCCGGGAAGAAGCTCTACCTTAACGCCCTTTGCAGGGTTCTTCTTTCCGAACTTTGAGGCAAGCTCATTTGGAAGGTTGCCTGTAAGTCTGTATACACCTTCAACCTCTCCGGCTGCAAGCCCTGCTATGATAGCCACTACGTCATCCGCTATCTGGACTTTGCCCAGAGAATTGCTCTCTTCTATATTGTAAGAATTATCCTGAACCGCGCTGCCTTCAATCACGATATCATCATTCAACTTATCACTCATGGTCATACCTCCCGTTTCGTATGGGTTATTTGAATCTTATTATAATCTGAAGGCAGCTATTTTGCAAGTATATGCGGTTCACAGCTTATCCTTCCGCTGTCTATTTGCCACCCATGACAGATATTGCAACACTGCTTATATCATACCCTGTTTTTCGGATAACTATGTCCTCTATCTGTGCTCTCTCGGTATCCGACAGCGATTCCACATTCAGCGACACGTCAACAGCCTCATCACTTATCGTCACTATGGCATCGCTATACCCCTTTGCCGCCAGAACTGTCTCGACATCTGTCTCCTTCTCTATGGTATCGTTCAGCTTCACATATGTATCTGTCGCCTCCTTCTTTGCCGAATCGCTGAGTGCCTCATCACCTATCACATCCATCAGAGCTTCCTTGCTCCTTGATCTGCTCTGCTCACGGTTCAGCTTTGCCGCGGCCATATTGCTTGTCACCTGTGCACTGGTGAGTACAGCGTCACCGATCTCATCCTCCTGGCCATTGAGCTCCACATCCTCGGTCTGGCCATTCTCATCCTTCACCGCCTGTGAGTTCTCATTTTCCGCCATGGACGAGAGATCCTCATAGTTGATCACCTCCACCTGTTTTTTGTCAGTTTTTTCCTTCTTCTTGTCCTTTCCTGCATCCGCAAAGCTCATGTAACCGGCCACCCCTATCATAACTGCAAGTGCGATGACCGCCAGTCTGTTCTTTCCACTGAATTTCTTCATAGTCCCTCCACATTAATTTGCTTCTAATATCACAATCTTATGCGTCGGCACGTCAAATAATGCCTGCACTGCATTCGTTATCTTCAGCGTTGTATCGCCATTTTCCGCCCCCTTGCAAATGATAACCACACCCTCGGTCTCCGGCTCCCTGTACCTGACCACATACGGCGAGCTCCCACTGCCCTCACTCACCATGACCGTCTCCTCCGACACGCTTCTCTGGCTGCTGTCGCCGTTCTCACTGGAACTGCTTCCGGAGTCCTTGAGTGCTACGTTCTCACCGCTGTCCTTGACCGTTATCATCACTCTCACATCCGATATTCCGTCCACCTGCTCAAGCACTGATGTGAGTCTCTCCTCCATATACTCCACATAATCCGTGGTATCCCCTGACATATTCCGGTCATTTCCGCCGGTCACATCCGCGTCTGTCTCATCGGACTGTCCGGTCCATCCGCTCTTTTGGTCGTTTTTATCAGTCTTGCTGTTATTTGACGGCCACACAACTATCATCAGACAAATCCCTGACAGCAAAATGAGCAGCAACTTGTATAATCTGTTGTTGCTGCTCTTCAATATATTCATGATCCCCGATATTCCCTTTTTCTTAGAATCCTCCACTACAGTCCCTCCTGCATATGATCTGTATTGCCCCTCCTGATGGTAATCCTGTTCTCATAAACGCCGTATTCCTCTGACACAGCAGATCTCACTCCGTCTGTGTCTACTTTATCAGACTGTATGTATATCTCCATGCTGTCTATCCCAAGCTCCTCCCCGGTGACTATACGCACCACCGCATCGGCATTACAATTGTCAGATATAAACCGCTCCACTACCTCCTCCATGGCCCTGACATACATCTCATCATCGCCCTCGGCCACGTCCATTCCAAGCGATTCACTGTATGTATTGAACTCTATCCTGTCCGCATACCCAAGCCAGCCTATGACAGGATTTATCACGACCATCATCATGACAAATCCCACAGCCGCCTGGACATATCTGCGCATCTTTGGATCCGGGGCAATATACAGCACGACAGAAAAAAGTATACTGCACACAACTATATTTTTCAGCCACTCAGCAAGCATGGGCATCCTCCATCCGTTCTATGATATGTTCACCGACATCAGGGCTATGCTTATGATGAACATCATCACGCTTATTCCGCACGCCCTCAGCATAAGCTCCACTGTCTCCGCCATGATGCCTGCTGCCTCGGCATATCTTTTGTCTCCTACCGGCTGCACCACCGCGGCGATGAACCTTAATATGAACATGATGACGATTATCTTGATCATTGGCACTGCGGCCAGTATCACTATCATGATAGTGCACGCCATCCCCATACAATTCCTGATAAACTCTCCTGTGCTCACCATCACACTTATGACAGCGCTCACCGTGGACATCCCTGCACCTTTTCCCAATGTCCTGAGTATGCCATTTCTTGAAAGCCTGTCCATGGACGGTGCTATCATGCTCTTGACCACATTTATCCCGGTTACCACCGCAAACATTGTCCGCATTCCCCACACCGCCAGGCTCTTCATAAGCCCCGCCATCCGGGAGAAATAATCCTCGCTTCCAAGATTATTTATGAGTGCTATGAGCCCGCCGCATTTGATGAGGGGGAGTATGAACCTTATTATCACATTCTGGCAAATGTATATCACCAGGATTATGACCGACTGTGAATATCCGGCACTCTCCGGGCCGCTCACATATAACACAGACGAGGCGTACATTGGATAGAACGCTTTCATGAACTCCGTGACATCTCCTATGGTGTCCTGCACGATGGACTGCACTAGGACGAAATCCCCCAGCAGCAGCGATAACAGCACCATGTATGTAACCATGAAACCATGGGCGGATACATACTCGCCCATATTTCCCGCAAGCTGGGCAAATGTACTTCCGAGCACGATCACCGCTATGATCTGCAGCGCCAGCCCCCTGCTTGTCCTGACCTCGTATATGACACTGTCGGAAAACACTTTTAGTGCCATGTCTATGGTGGAATCCACGTCACCACTCTTTAGGGACTCGTATATGTCGTAGAAGGTCACGTCGGATTTGTCTTTTGTGATCTCATTGAGGCTTCCGATGACGGAGTCGTCCTCCAATATATCTGAGTTAATATCAGAGTCACTTTCCGTGGTATTTTCCTTTTCATTCTCAGCATAAAATTCTGGACAATATTTGATATCTGTATCATATGATTCAACTTTACTCTCATTACACACATTTGCCGCATCAGGCACTGACACCCCCATAAAGAGCATCAGCACCACCACTATCAAATTACCCCTCAACTATGGTCACCACCAGATCTATAACTCCCATGAGTATAGGCATACTGAGCAGAATAAGAGTTATCTTTCCCGCCATCTCCACCTGGGATGCCATGGCATTGCAGCCGGCATCTTTGCAGATATCTGATGAAAATCGGCATATATACGCTATACCTATCATTTTCAGGATCACGTCTATATATGAAATATTCACCGACACGTACGCAGTCAGCCTGTCTATGTACGAAGCTATAAGTCTGAACCTGCTCACAACAAAATACATGAGCATCACACACCCGGCTATGGACAACACGATCCCGTACCCGGAATCCAGTTCTTTTATCTTCACCGCTATCAGAACCACGATCACCGCAGCCAGAGAAACCGCCATGAGATTCATCATTTACCCCCACATCTACTCTCATTTATTGCCCTATATTTACAATATCCATGATCTCGTTGAACAGGTCACTTATGTACGGGATAACCCAGGAAAGCACAATGATGAGTCCCGCCAGATTGAGCAGATAGGCGTGCTCCTCCTTGCCTGAATGTTTTAGTATCTGGTTGAGCAGTGCCACCAGAATTCCCACTGCACCTATTTTTAGAAGTATCTGGATCGTCATCGTCTCTCCCTCTTAACCTACATGAGCAATATAACTATGAATACGCCTCCAAGCAGCCCAAGTGAATTGGCAAGCCTCTTTATCCCGGAACTTCTGGCGCGTTCCCGCTGGTATCTGTCCGTAATTATATCTTCCACAAGATTTATCCTTGAGAGCTGTGCCTCAACGTCCATATCTCCCATTATCTTTCCAAGCCTGTCCACATCCGCCAGCACCTCCAAGCTCAGGGCACTGTCCCGCCTCAGCATCGCCAGTGAGTCTGTCCACAATTCTGCAAATGGCCTATCCCTGTTCTTCTCAGACATCTCCGCCAGACCGTTCACCCATTTACCAACATTTCCCTTAAGACGCTTTGCACTGTCGGCGAGTATCTCCGGGAGCTCCGATCCGGCATACATGATCTGCCCCTTGAACAGTTGTATGAAGAGCAGCATTTCCTCCATCTCCTTAACCATGCGCCCATGCAACTGCCCTATGGCATGTCCCACCATAAATGAGGCATATACGATCAGACAGCCTCCTATCGCCTTAACCATGTCCTTGCCTCCCATCTAATCGTACCAGCAAAGCCGGTTGCCCTGGCCGTCAAATATATCAGAGATCTGTCCTGCCTTATCGCCTCCAAGCACAACATACCTCTCAAAAACCCTGTTCTCCACAAGACGCCTTATCCCTGCCCTGTCTCTCACATCATCCATGGAATAGCCATGTGCAGTTGCAAGCAGACGGCAGCCACAGTTTATCACGCCGAAAATAGCATCTACATCCTGCTGCCCTCCTATCTCATCGACCGCTATGAGATCAGGCGCCATGGTTCGAACCAGCATCATCATTCCTGAAGCTTTTGGACAGCAGTCAAGAACATCAGTCCTCATTCCGACATCATTCTGCGGAACACCCTTGTAGCACGCCGCTATCTCCGATCTCTCATCAACCACACCAACTGTCATTCCTCCGTCAGACACTACTCTTATGATGTCCCTGAGCAGTGTGGTCTTGCCGTGACACGGAGCGGACACTATGAGCGTGTTCATCAGCTTGCCATCATTGTATATGTATGGCAGGACATCACCGCTGCATCCCTTGATCTCATGTGCCACCCTGATATTTAGAAATGATATGTGTCTGATGCATTTGATCCTTGTTCCATCGAGTATGATCTTGCCCGCAACTCCTACCCTGTGTCCACCGCACACGGTGATAAAGCCCTGACGTATCTCATCCTCATAGGCATACAGGGAATGATTGCAGATACATTCCAGAGTGTCGTTCACATCCCTGGCAGTCACTATGTACGCATCCTTCATATTACAGGTTCTTGATCCGCAGGAATCAACATATATCTCCGAGTCCTCGTATCTAAGTATAAAGGGACTATTCACCCTCAGACGTATCTCCCACAGTCTCCCATAATCAAGCCTCAGCTTCTCAACCATGCACCTGATCCTGACGGGAAGCAGATGCAATATATCTTCTCCACACATATGTATCGTCCTTCTTCTATATAACACTGTCTGTACAGCTACATAAAAAGTATATTCAGAGGGTGGATAGGTTAGAACCTTTGGTTGCTTACAGCGCAAAAAAGTCCCGGCGATTCAAATATCCTGAATCACCGGGACTCTTATTCTTCTTATATGTTATCGTAGGTAGTTATATCCTAATGCTGGTAACAATTATTATACTCTTGAAAGATACTCGCCAGTACGTGTATCGATCTTGATCGTGTCACCCTCGTTAACGAAGAGAGGTACTGATACCTGTGCGCCTGTCTCAACTGTACATGGCTTTGTTGCACCTGTAGCTGTATCACCCTTAACACCTGGCTCGCACTCTGTGATAACAAGCTCAACGAAGAGAGGTGGCTCTACAGCAAATACGTTGCCATTGTGTGAACAGATCTTACACATCTCGTTCTCCTTAACGAACTTAAGTGAATCACCTATAGCTGCTGAGCTGATAGGAATCTGATCATATGTCTCTGGATCCATGAAGTAATAAAGATCTCCGTCATTGTACAGATACTGCATGTCCTTTCTCTCGATGTGAGCCTTCTCACACTTCTCTGTTGGACGGAATGACTTCTCTACAACACCGCCACTCTTGATGTTCTTAAGCTTTGTTCTAACGAAAGCTGCACCCTTTCCTGGCTTAACGTGCTGGAACTCTATAATCTGATAAATATTTCCTTCGAATTCGATTGTAACGCCGTTTCTAAAATCGCCTGCTGAGATCATCTCTGCCATAACTATCTTATCCTCCTTAAAGATATAAACTTCTTGTCACATTTTATAATATATGAAATAAATTTTCAACTATTTTTTACCATACCATCAACCTTTATCAGGTAAGTCTACGTTTCTGCGCTTTCTACTGTCGTATATACACAGCAATACAAACGCACATACTCCCACGGCACTCATGATGGCTCCCGGTATAAGACCTGCGGTATGATACCTGAGTTCTATATCGTGATAGCCTGCCACTACTAAATCTCTATCAGCTTCTTATCTGATCCGGTAAGATTCCTGTAACCATCCTCCGTCACAACAACCAGATCCTCTATCCTGACACCAAACTGTCCAGGAATATAGATTCCCGGTTCAACTGTTATGACCATGCCAGGTTTCAATATGTCATCACACTTAGGTGAAAATCTCGGATTCTCGTGTATAAACAATCCCACCGAATGTCCAAGTCCATGTCCAAAGCAATCTCCATATCCGGCATCGGCTATTATACGTCTAGCAACAGCATCAACATCGTTACATCTGACTCCTGGTTTTATCATGTTCATAGACTCCGTCTGAGCCTTGAGTACCGTATCATACACATATTTCATTGAATCAGATGCCTTTCCTATTGCTACGGTTCTGGTCATATCTGAACAATATCCCTCATATATACAGCCAAAATCCATAGTGAGGAAGTCCCCCTTATTCAGAGTCTTATCCGTAGGAATAGCATGCGGCATGGATGAATTCATTCCAGATGCAGCTATGGTGTCAAAACTCAAGCCTTCCGCACCATTTTTCTTCATATGATACTCCAGTTCAAGCGCAACATCCTTCTCTGTAATGCCAGGTCTGAGATATTCCAGTATATGTGAAAATGCCTTGTCTCCTATCGACTCCGCTGTATGGATATTCTCGATCTCCTCATCTGTCTTTATCTCTCTTAAGGAATCCAGCTTACCATCAAGACTTATCCATTCCACACCGGATATTCCTGTCGAATATTCCGAATACTCTCTATAGCTGATGCTAAGATTCTCAAATCCAACTCTCAGATTCCCAGAATTTTTTCTCTGTCCATCAAGAATAGATGAAATACACGCAACATATCCTTTTCCAGCAATATCCGCACATTCATATCCTTCACACTCGCGCTGAACCTGCTCTGTATATCTTGAATCCGTTATGACTGTCTTACCTGATCCTGCCAGAACTATAATGCCCTCGCCGCGGTACGATGCTATATATCTCATGTTGTACCTGTCAGTGATCAATATCGCATCAAGATTCATCTCATCTATTATCCTTCTGACCTTTTCATAAGCAATTGCTGTGTCCATAACCATCATCTCCCACCTTCTATATAAGAACTTATTTCCTGTACTATCTCATCTATTTCAATTCCTGTAACCGGAACTATGATATCAGCGGCAGCTTCATACACCGGTCCTCGCTGTCCCATAAGTTCCCTCACTCTCTGATCTACATTTTCTCCCTGCAGAAGAGGTCTGGTCGTATCTCCCGCAAGTCGCCTTACTACCTCCTCAGGCTTAACGTCCAGATATATGATCCTGCCCATTCGCCTGAGTTCATCCACATTCGCCTGTCTCATAGGCAGTCCGCCTCCAGTGGATATAACCGTATGTGACAGCCGGCTGTTCAATTCCTTAAGAGTATCTGTCTCAAGCTGTCTGAAATACTCTTCCCCCTTCTCGGCAAATATCTGCTTTATACTGCAGCCTGCCTTCTCCTCTATATAAGAATCTACATCAAGCAGATCAAATCCAAGCTTATCCGCGAGCACCCTGCCAACGGTTGTCTTTCCACACCCCATAAAGCCTATCAGGATAACATTATCCCTGACCGACTGCAGCAATCTGTCGTACACAATATCAGCAACATCCTCCGATATGGATATATCATTCCAGAGCTCATATGCAATTATTCCCTGATAAAGGAGCATACGCAAACCATTGTACGCCAATGCTCCAGCCTGTCTGCAAAGCTTCATAAACCTTGTCTCAAACGGATTATATATGAGATCGATTCCCACACTGACTCTGTCGTAAAAATGTGGATCATCGATAACTACCGCCTCATTGTTCGGTGCCAGACCTATCGATGTGGACTGGAATACCACGAACTTATCATCTACATTCTCCTGCAGTAACTGTCCATAATCACCAAGTCTCATGGCAGTCATAGTCTCTCTGCCGAAATGTCCATTCATATCCTCTGCTATAGTCTCTGCCTTATCAATTGTTCTGTTTAGAATAAATACCTTATCCGCACCCTTATTCATGCACATATATGCCACAGCTCTCGCTGCACCGCCCGCTCCAAGTATGATAATCTTCTTACCATCAAGCTCCACTCCGTAGGACTCCAGTTCTCTGGACAGCCCCATCATATCTGTGTTATATCCCTTATAACCGTTTGCAGTCCTGACAAGAGTGTTGACCGCACCTATTGCCGCTGCCCCATCATCTATATCCACAAGTGAAGCCATTACCTCATTCTTGTGAGGTACAGTGGCGTTCATTCCCAATATATTCAGTTCAAACGCTCCCTTTACAGCATCCGCCAGCCCCTCCTTATGGGTATGGAACGGCACATACACCTCATTGATTTCCAATATATCGCTGAGTGTGTTATGTATAAGCGGTGACATGGTGTGCTGAACCGGATCACCAAGCAAACCCAATAATCTTGTCTTTCCATTTATCTCCATATGTATCTCCATCCTTCAGTCTCTTATTTTGAACAGAGTCAGTATAACACAAAAAGAAACCGGAGTATATAACCACCCCGGTTTCTATATTTATTGCTATTATTTATACTATATACGCATTATGCAAATACATTCTTCTTCTCGGCAATGAAATCTCCAAGTGCCGGAACGTCTATAGTATTGTCTGTCAGGTCGAACAATGGATCTGCGGCCTTAACCTTGATCATTGTATATACAGGAACTGTCTTGCCCTGGTAATATACCTCCACAACGATGTATGTGTAATTTCCACCATATGGTGCATAACACGAATCATCAGGTGTAAGGGCTGTACCATTGCCATTTCTCACAATATCCTTTATATCGCCTGCAATTGATGTTAACTTGGCTGTACCAATCTTATCGTATGACTTAATCATCTTATCAGTATTCTCTGTATAGCTTGGTCTGATTGAGTAATCGGAATCATCGTAATCCAGATCATAGTAAATGTTAACCTTTGTTACCTTTGTCTTCTCCGGAATTCCAATCTTATAATCAAACTCAGGATCATCTGTCTTTGAGTCAACCTCACTTACATATACAGTCTTTCCTGATGAAGCAAGTGCCTCTGCATCCTTTGGAAGCTCATCCTCTGCAGCCCATGTCTGCTTTGGATCGTAACACTTGATAGTTGGCATCTCTGGTACTGCTGATGCACTGTTTACAATAACGTTGATGAACAGCTTTCTCTCATCATTGTTTCTTGTACGTCTACCTGTAACTGATGAATGTCCGGCACCACAATATGTGATCGCACCACTGCCATAAGCTGTAGTGTAGATGAAGTAAGCCTCCATTGCATCTCCAGGATCCGCTGCATACTTTGATGAACGCATCTTACTGTTCGATGAGTTATTTGAACCTGCAAGAGTATACCATACTGTTATGTTGTCACTCTCAAGATCAAGTGCAAATGCCTGCTGATGTGTACCCGATATGTTCAGTGATGAACTTATGTTGTATGGATACAATGTTACAAGACCTGAGTTAAGCTGTGTAGCCTTAACTGTCTCAGCACAAGCTGACTGATCCTGGTTTGAAGCCTGTGACCAGGCTGTTGCTGCCTTATATGACTCCTGTGCATATACATATGGAAGTGTAGTTGTTGCACCAGCCATATTACCATTGTAGTAAAGTGCTGTCATTGCAAGTGCACTTACATATACCTTCTTATCTTTTCCAAGATATGGCTGCCAGTATGCGTTCTTCTCAACAAATACATCCATAATGTTAGAATTCATACTGTTCAGTAATCCTTCGCCTGCAGTAGGATTATTTGCATATGGTGTCAGGTAATACAAGCTGCTATCCGGTGATGTATATGTCACATCATCAACTGTTCCATCTGCTGTGTATGTAACTTCCAGTGTACTTGTATTAACAGAAGCCTTGCTGTAAGAAACACTCTTAACGTTATACTTACCAAGCTTAAGTGGATTGTCATACTTAACAACATTGTCTGTTATATCAACATGGAATCTGTTCATTCCTACTACTGATAAAAGTGACTTTGTAAGGTTAACTGCACCTGCATTTGCATATGGTGACATTGAATCATGGAAGAAGAATAAATCTCCTCCTGCTGATACATAGTCAAGTATGTACTGACATGTTTCCTTCTTGAAGTCAACCTTAAATCCACCAAATGAATCCGATGGTCCAAGAACAAGTATTGAGTACATGTTCTTCATAAAGCTCTTACCATATGAACGTCTGAGGTAAGTATTGTACTTATCCTTTGCCTCAAGTTCTGCGTTCTTTGCTGTCACATAATCTGAATAATACTTAGCAAAATCAGCTCCGAAATCATCTGACATCTTTCCTGCTTTGAAGTCACCCTCACAGTGATTCATTGTGTTGTACTTTGGCCAGAATATCAGATAATAATCGCCTGTATCCTGCATATACTGAAGGACTTTCTTTGTCTCTGCATTGCTTGTCCTGAAATTATTGATAAATGTACTGTAATTTGTAGTTCCTGTATATTTACCATCAATATAGTCTATTGCATTCTTGAGATAGTTATCAAGAATCTTCTTTGGCGTTGCAACCTTTGCTGACGCTGCTGAATATTCTGTAAGTGCAACAGCGGCAAGGCTCTCGTACTCTTCCTGACTATGTCCATCAACCTTCTCACCCTTGGCAAGCTTCTCAGCCTCTTCTACCATAGTATCAAGGCAATCATACTGAGCATCTACTCCATCTCCTGTCTTGAATGAAGCTCTATCACTTGAAGCAACCACAAGATCAAGATTTATGTCATAATCCTCTGAAAGCTCATCTGCAAGATTCGAATAATAATCATCCGCATCTGTGTTTGTATCAAACTCATATACGCCGAATCTGTTTTCATGTCTTCCAAGAACTGCATACTGAGTAGTTGAAGCGTTATCAAGCTCTGCCATGTTTGCAAATACATTGTACTTTGCAATCTTGTGAGCTGTCTGTGACTCAATATCAAAGTAAAGTGTATCAGTTGCTCCCCATGAGGTTGCCGTCTGTCCCTCTGCCATTGTCTGAACCTGAAGAACATTTATCTCACTCTTTGATACGTTATTGTTTACTATCTTGCTGAGACCTGTAGAAGAAGCAACTATATTGCCCTCCTCATCTGTTATCTCAAGATACCATGCTGCTGATCCAAAGAACTCAGAGTCAAGCGCTACTGTCAGTGATTTCTCCTGACCGTTTGTGATCTTATCCCCAAGACAATAATCACCGCCGCCCTTCTCGAACTTTGTATTCTTATCAACATCTACAAACAACTTGTAGTTATATACTGACTTGTCACCATCAACCTGGAATGTAAACTGTAATCTGTTGGACTTGATATAAGTCTGCTGTATTCCCTGCTGATATGTAACTGGTTTTGTAGTGATAGTAAGTCTTGTTCTATGTGCACTTCCTGTCACCAGTCTGTTAAGAGATGCTGAAGTTGCATCATCATAGACTACCTTGTAATTATAATATACAGTATCTGTTCCCGGACGCTTATACCATGACTGATCCTGTACGTCTGAGTCCATATAATCAGTTTCCTTGAACTTACCTCCAGCAAGTGACTGAACACGCTTTGTCCATAAACTGTTACCGTATATTCCATCCTTATCACTTATATACTGTGTTGCATCCTTATCGAATCCCCACAGAATATTTGATCCATTTGCTCCTGTATGTCTTGCATAGAGAGTATCTACCAACTGATACATTCTTGATGATGGATCGAGATAATAATTCTTTCTCTCAAGCTTTCCATCTTTATACCAATATCCCTGAAGGAGCTCAGCCTGTGAAAGCTTATCACCATTTGCATTTGTACCCTGCATATTCTCATATACGCTGGTAAGCTCATCACTTATGATCATCGGTCTGCCTGATGCCATGTATGTGAGAAGCTCCTGATACTTTGTATTTGTCAGGTCGTTACCATTCTCTGCAAGATATGTTGTTGTGTAATACTTGTCACCAACCTTTGGTGATGCAAGCATATTTGTTGATCCTGATATAGGTGCTGTATCTGGGCTATATGTAGATGCATTCATCAACTGACTGAGTGTACCTGTGTGGTAATACATGATGAATGTTGGGAATATCTGATATGTGTAACCCGACGTAGCATTACCGATATCATTCTGTCCTTTGTACATCTCCGCTGGATTTCTATCCATAGCACTTATATCGCCACCGATATATACCAGATCGTATGTCGCTGCTATATCTTCCTTCATACCAATGAGCTGCTCGGTCGAAACCTGAGTGAGCTGAATATCTCCAATGGATATACCATCGATAGCGTACGCTATCTTCGCCTTGGTAAGATCAAAATCATAATACTCTGTTCTGGCTGCCAGCTCCTGCTTGGACTTACCACTTACTACATCAGATGGAACTGTATAATAGTTTCCTGTTATTTTAGTTGTTCCATCACTTCTTGTTGTATAAGCTGTACTTACAGTATCCTGAAGTGCTGCCACCTCAAGATCAATCGGATAATCCGGCTGAATCTCAAGTACCTTGAACTTGTTATCAGAGCCATCGCGATACACACTGGCATTGATAACATCAGCCACTGCCTTTGCCGATGGTGAATCAACTACCGGAATGGTTGGATCTGAATCATCGCCACTGCCATCTCCTGAGCCCTTTCCGTCACCGGCCTTAGAAGAAACTATAAAATACTGTCCACTCTCGACTGCACTGCACAGATCCTTGAATACCGCTGTGCCTATCTCCTTGTTATATGTACCCTTGTCAATAAATACAAAGTCATACTCTGAGAGATCAAGCTTATCATAAGTACCATTCATGAATACTGCCTGGGTTTCGAGATATTTGTCATGCAGACCAGTAACATACGAAACTACCTTTGCCGCATCTGAGAAATCCAGATTAGTATATACAAGATCACTCTTATACTCATAATTGAGATCTGCATTACCAACATTCTCCTGGAAATCCTGATATGTAACTACAACATTCTCATCTTCTGTTCCTGCTGCGTCTATTCTGTATGTGTATCCTGATACATTGTCCTCGTCAACTGTCTTAATATTGAAATCATACTGATAATCAGTATCACTTCCGTCAACAAGACCGGAATTATCAGCTACTCCAACCACAAGATCATCATAAGAGAACTGGTCATCACTGACATCTCCTCCAACTACAACCTTGTAGCTATATTCAGGGCTGAGTCTGTCAAAGCTGTATGTGTATACAGTCTCCATAACTGTGTTGCCATCAGCATCCTTTATCTCCTGACCATTCTCGTCAAGTTTCGGAACCTCTTTCATCTCAAGAGGAGCCTTCATAAGAATATCTACTGATGTTCCTGCCAGATTAAGCTGTGTTCCATTTTCTACTACAAGATATGCATACATATCTGCTGCTGGATCCACTGCATCACCTGCATCATCAGTACATCTCACTGTACCGGAAACTGACTTTGTCTTGACATCCTTATAGTATGATGTTGCAAAGTTGACATTCTTAAATGCCTTACCGCCATTGGTCATCGCCTCTACAAGATCGGCACTGTCAATAAGGTAAACATCAGCACCACTTGGCACATATCTTGAAAGACCTGTACCACTGCTTGAAGTACCATTCGCATACATATGTCCTGTCAGATCGCTGTTTGGAGCCTTCTGTACAGATTCCCATGTATTTGTCTTCGCATTGAATGTGTAATCAGCAGAAGCCATGTCTCCACGTGTAGCACTGCTATTCTTCTCTGTGATTTCACTGAACATTGCACTGCCGGCTCCGTCCTCTGAAATCACAAGTATCTTGGCATTATCAAAGTTCCACGACTTTCTGTCTCCTGTAAGGCCTGATCTTGAACCAGCCTTATCATATGTGGAATCCTTGATATTATCCGGTATGTTACCATCAAGGAAATCAAGTATTGATACACCCTCATACCACTTATAGTATGTTCCATAGTTAAGGTAATCGCTACCACCCTCGCTGGCTTTTCTCTCTGCCTGAAGAATAAAGTCAGAGATCGTCTTTGTTGTCTTGTTTATATCAGGAGTCGTCTTGTTATCATCTGCCTCCTGATAAAGTGTCTTAAAGAAATCCGGCTCTGTAACAAGGACATTATCATATCTTGCCACAGCACCCTTAGTGATCAGCTTGTATGCAAGTGCACCCATTCTGTAATCATCATTATTTCCTGTTATAAGCTCTGGCTCTGATGTACACAAAGTTCCTGTACACAATGCTATAGGATGTGAGTTTGCTGTAGCATACGCATCCAGCCAGTTATACAGATCCTCGCTTATATCATTTGCTTTGCTGGCATAATCGCTGGCACCATTCGCCCAAATATATATGAAATCCGCCTGATTGAGGATTCCCTGGGCTGTTGTATCCATGCTGTTCAGCTCGCTGACTGTACAAGTTGTAAGAGTCACCGCACCGGCAGCCATGTTATCGCTTATCGTCTTATATCCATTGAACACTGCAAGTCTAAAATACTCACCTGCATACACATATCTCCAGAGATATGTTGTTGAATCGTATCCTGTCAGCTTCTTCGCATCACCTGAAAACTTGCTATCAGTGACGGTTTCCTTCAGCTTCTCATCCATATCTGCATTACCACTATATGAATCAGGTACTATCTGGACGATTCTGAATTTGTCCTCTCCTGTCTGTTTCTTGCCAGCATCGTTGGAGTTCTTGACTGCCAGATCGATATTGGACAATCCTGTCAGACTTGTAGATTTGCTTCCGCTGCCGTTCGCATCACTCAGGGAAGCCTGAGAATCGGAGTTAGCCAGTGTATAATTCACAAATATAGAGCTGACTACAAGTGCGAATATAATAGCTATAGATGATAAGACTATTTTTTTATTCTTAAACACTGTATTTTCCTCCTCTATTAATCCCACTCATGCTTCTTGAGCACGAATGAATTTCTGAGTCCAACTACACTTGTTACTTTATATGTCTCTTTTGTTTTTGTGTCTTCAAATCCAATAATCACTGCAACACTATTGTCTGCAGGATTGACCTGAAGCTGAAAGCTTTTCACGTTGTTAGCAAGCACTGTACCTTTCTTGGAGCTTGCATCCACATACTTTGTACACGATGAAAGCACCGCCTGTGCCTGATTTACCTTTGCTGAATCGCTGCTCTTGAGATCCTGCTTTGCCTGATTAAGCGTTTCATCACTCATCTCCTGTCTGAAAACATACAATTTCTTGTCTGTCTTGCTGTAGGTAATCGTACAGAATGCAGTCTTATCTAGCTCAGATGAATACTGAACCCACAGATAATCAGCATCTATAAATGTGTGCACATCCTCTGAAGCACCAGCGCCGCCAAAAGGCTTAACATCCGCTATATCATAGCTATTGCTTTTTTTCTTTATCACACCGCTATCTGACACTATATCCTGGATTACATCAGCAACGCCTCCCTGCTTACGGAGTGTGCTTCCCGATCCTGCGGATTTCACATACGTATCCTCAGGAACAATAAAGCTTCCTGTAACCTGAGTGAATGATGTTCCGGTCTGTACGTAAGCAGTTCCATCAATCTTGATATCACTTGCCCCCATCAGTATGTCTGCTATCGCATCATATGTCTCAGTCGCCTGAGACTGAAGCTTCTGTCTGGACGACTGCTTCTTATGTGACGCAACAGTTGTAGATATAAGGGACATGACAGCAACCATGAATATTCCCAAGATTGCCATATACAGTATAAGCTCTATGAATGTGAAGCCCTTGTCTTTATTTCTACATATCATTCTTCACACCCCCTAATTCTTTCCATATGTATGACCGCCTGTATACTGGTTCAGGTTGACCCTTCCAACAGTATTGTTGCTGTTATACTTGCAGAAACGATACTCTCCATATCCAGTCAGCACCTGACTGTCAGATTTCCTGATAATAATAACCTGCTCTGAAAGAGGAGTAGTCACTGAATCTGCATCGTAATCGTCAGCATAATATATCGTAACTCTCTCCAGCACCTTGTCAGGTGCAGATGAATTAGCAGTAAATGACTCCGCCCTTCCATCAGCGCATATACCATAGAAAATATCGTAATTAGCACCATTCTGGACTATCCTTACCGCCTCTCCACTTTTTTGCGTCCTAGTTCTCATCTCAAGCGCCGACAATTCACTGTCAAACTTCTGCAGTGAAGCAGTTGCCTGAGACGCTCTTATTGATGATATAGTGAGAAAGCCCACGCCTGACATTACTGCAATTATAGCAATAACAATTATCATCTCTATAAGCGTGTATCCATTATTTGATTTTATACAATTCTTCATCAGCTACACCCCCTATTCAACATTCTTCTTCCAGTTCTGGAATACAAGAATATCTTCATATGAGATGTCTGATATTGATGCTCCTGTTACCTCTGTGTTACCTTCGCTCTTGGATGATGTATAGTTCTTCAGCACCTTTGTTGTAAGCGTATTGAGCTTTTCGTCTGTGCTCTCTGAACACTGTTCAAGAAGATTTGCAACAAATGCAGCGTCTGCTGATATTGACATATTATGGTCAATTATAAGCTTTGATCCAGTGATTATCATACCTCTGAAGCTCTTAACATTCTCATCAAATCTTACATTACCACCGGCAATTATAATTCCCTGGAATGATCCATCACCATTGTTTGGCTGGAGCTTAACATCACCAGAATTGATAACTATGGTTTTAGCCTCATTATCTGTTGCATTTCCAATTGTATTCTCAATTGAAAGGTTCCTGCTAAATACATAAGCAAAATCAACATAGTGATTTAAAGGAGTGATACTGTAATCATATGAATATTCATCTTTATCCTTATTATATGTACTTGTATATCCACTTGCTGACTTGCTATAGCCTGCAATCTCCCACGCATTTACATCAGGCTTAGTTGCCTCATCCTTCTTGTTGAGAACTGACAGATGATCCTTCATATTTATATACATATATGAGAGGAAATTACTTGTAGTCTCTTCATCATTTGCAACTGAACTTCCTGAAAGCTCTGCAGCATCCGCCTTGAGGTCATTAAATACCTTTTTATTGTTGTCTGAACCCTTGTTACCAAGGATGTTAGTAAACACCTTGCCTGTTGAAACATTATCAAGCGCTGTAGCCACATCCATTGTGGTAGTTGTGGATGCTCTCAGGAACAGCGAATCATCGTTATTCTGATCTGTGACAGCACCGCTTGCATTTATCTTGCCCTCTGCCGGAAGAACCAGCTTAACCTGGAACTGCTCATATTTCTGTACATTATAGAGTTTACTGCTTATCTCATCACCGTAATCCTGAAGAAGCTTGTAATATTTCTCAGCAAACTTCTCAGCATTGCTTACATTGGATGAATCCTTTCCATCCTCAATATACAGATAATAATAATCATGTCCTGAAACAGTCTGCTTAATTGCTGTTACACCCTTATCTCCCTCTGTAGCAAGATCATTGAGGAAATCATCATACAGATCAAGTATGTTCGCATCTGCCTCAAATGTCTTTGGGAACTGAAGTGTAACTGTAGTGATTCCTGTGTCAGGGTCAACCTTCTCAGTGTTGTTCACTACAGACCACTGGGTAAGGAACATAAGCTGGTTTGTCTTCACATCAAGAGACTGTCCTGTGGAATAATCCTCCAGTGTGGTGAATGCATAATCTGCATTCTCATCAACTGTTATATTCTCGTCATCCTCAGGAACACTGGACGCTGCAATCTTAGAGAACTCAATGTATGACTTACCTGCTATATACAGTGAATTAAGTTCCTGAAGATCAAGTGTTGAATTCTTACCATTTACTATGATCGCACTGTCACTGAAGTGTGATCTCAGCTTATATCCGGTTGCCAGGTATCCCTTCTGTCTAAGATAATTCAGGCTTCTTGTATCCTGAGCATTGTAGCTGTATCCAAAATAGCTGCCCTGAGTAAACTTAAGACTAGCCTTCTCTGCGTTAAGCTCTGTATCATCAAATATGTATGCATCAGCAGAAGCCTTAAGAGAACCGCCATCCTTTCCACCTATGACAATATTGTCTGCCCAAAGCTCTGAAAGAGTCTGTGTACGACCTGAAAGGTTTATCTCTGCTCCATTGTATGCTGCAAGAGAACCTGAACACACAACAACATCAGAGTTGAGTGTAAGTGATGTATTTTTTCCATTTACAAATATTCCGGAATAAGCACTGCTGTCCTTTGTTCCCCACATTGTACTAGGCTTACTCTCATATTTGTTCGTAACCTTTGTCTCGGCTACATCGTTATAATCCTTATTGTAATAATCGCTTGCTGCGTAGATATTACCCTTTACCTGCGCATCTGTTGTCTTATTATCATTGTCCTCGCCAACTTCAACACCCATATCTGCAAGTATCGCATACTCATACAATGTATTGTTTGATACACTGCTTGTATCAAATGAAACATTGTACTCAGGCTCCGTGAGAACAATGTCCGTAGTGATAGACTGCTCATAGGTTCCTGCTGTTGATCCCTGCAGATTCACACTTCTCTTAACACACACATTCTTGAATGTGACAGACTGAACCTTGTCATTTTCGTAACCCGACTGCTTCTCCGTCTTAATTCCTCCATTATTCTTATAATACTGAGTTGTTGTCTTGTTATTAACATCAGTATATATAAGCTTCATGTTCGATGTATCAAGTCTGACACCATCCGGATTGTCCACTGCATCATACTCATTAGATATGAAAGACTGAAGTGTATCTGTCACGTTCTTAAGGCTCTTATAGTTTGTATCTGCAACAAAGCCTGTCATGAAAAGCTTTTTGAAAAGCTCATTTGCCGATTTATTGTCAAGGGTAGTATACGCCTGAGCCTTAGTATCATACACAACAACCAATTCAGCCGTAGTTGTATACGCTGAATAAAGGTGCTCATTGGTCGCTGCGCCTACCCCCGCATACATCTCATCAAGTGCAGTTTCTACCTCATAAAAGTTATTCAGGGAATTCAGCTTATAAAACTTGAGCTTGTATGTCATCATAGCTCCCATAAGTATCGCTGAAGCAAGAATGCACATAAATGTGGTTGCGACTATTACAAGGACGAAACTTGAACCGTGATCATCGTTATGCCTAAGCTTTCGCTTTAATCTCTCAATCATCTGTTACTTCCCCCTTGTTCCAGTAACCGTCGTCTTGTTTCCTTTACTATCTGTCAAAGTAACTGTTATATCGTACATATATACACTGTCACTCTGATCCTCTGTCAAACGAGCTACAGGATAGTCAGAATTAACATTGTCAAAGTCAAAGTTGGCATATACATTAAGATCTGACGACTTTGCTCCCGCTGCCAGCTTAAGTCTCACCTTGACATCTGACATCTTGGTGTTCTTTCCTGCATTCGTATATGTAAGATCATCAACGTTCGCCACATTGAACTGCTCACGTATGATCTTCTTGTATGTATCGCTGAGCTCTGCTGTCGTCTCGAATACATACACATCCGCCTTCTCAGATATTCCTGAATTATCCACCGTTATGGTATCTGTCGTACAGTATGAACCATTGTATATCGCCGGAACATAGAGAAGATACACAGGTGGCAGACCATTCGTAAACTCCTGCTTGTATACTATTCCATCACCATATAAGGTGGTAGGCTTGTATACATTTTTGCCTGAGCTCTCATACTGTGATCTGATAACTGAGACCGTTGTATAATCTGTGTATTCCACATAACACTCAACTGTATATGTGGATCCCAGCTTTGATATCTTGATCTTGGTATTCTTCTGGAAATGATCCTCATCGAATGTTCCACCACCGGAAAGATAATGGTTGTACTGCACATCATACTTTCTCAGCACGTCAAGCTTCGCATCCAGGAAATACTGATATGCGAGATTATCAAGATTGCTGCCTGTTGCGGCTACATTATAGGTGGCACCTATAATGATAGCCGACTGTTTGCTGTCCAGATTTCTGATAGTTCCCGATTCCGTAGCATTAGTCTGTATGGCGCCACTTTCATCGCTCTTGAATGTCGCACCACCATCAAGACCTGCAAGCACATATCCATTCTTAAGAACCTGATATGCCGCATCATTCACATCCACCTGACAGGTGTAGGTCTCATAAGATTTTCCTATGGATACATCGTTGCAGGTATAGGTTGTGTCCGAATATTCCGCCGTTTTAGAATTCGGCAATGTAATAGACTTTCCCGATGGTGTTCCCTTTGTAAAGGAATATGTCTTTGTTCCATTGCCATCAGGAATATTCACATTTCCTGACAGATCAGCGGTCTTAAAGATCTCCATGATCTCCTCAGCCTTCTCGACTGCATACTGCTTCTTCGTCGATGTAGTACCCGTCTTCGTGGCTGTGATCAATGCATTGGTTATCGGATAGATCAGAATGGCAAATATGGCAGCAGCGATTATAATCTCTACTAAACTAAATCCTTTATTGTTTGATTTAACCATTTATTTGTTCACTCCATTTAAGTGTATGCATCTACTGGGCTGTTGTTGTGGTCGTAGTCGTAGTAGACTTTACTGTTGGGTTTCCAAAGATGTTGTTTGTACCTGTCTGTACATTCACATCTGCGTGATCTGTAGTTCTGTCATCACCGTTTACTGCATATGAGGTTATAGTCATATCTCCCTCATACTTTCCTGTCTGTTCGTTGAATGCTATAGTGACATCGTCAAGAGTCATTCTGTAATCACCATTCTTGATGTAGTCGATGACATCCTTGATATCCTTGTAGTCTCCCTCGTATGTGACAGGGAATGATGCTGAATAGCAGTTGTAACCTGATGCTGTAGCTGCTGACTCATCTATAGTCACGTCAGATGCTGCTGCATCTGTTGAAGCACTTGAATTATCAGCAACGGTAACGTCGCCCACAGCGCCTGCGCCAAGTGTATAGAAAAGTGTCTCCTCACCCATTGTTACACTAGGAAAGTTGAACTTATACTTATCCTTTACACCCTGTAAATACATGATCGTGTTATCCTGATACAGCTCTGATGGAAATTCTGCAAGAACAGCCTCATAGTCTGCCTTGTACTTCTCAGTGTCAGCTATGTACTGCTGTCTGTTCGCATCCTTCTCAAGCAGGCTGTTGTAATATGTCTGTCTCTCGTTGTACTGACTCTCAATACTCTTCTTGTCATCGAAATTGCCCATGGCAAGAAATCTTATAGGAAGCACTAAGATAGCAATTCCCAATAAGAATAATAATAGATTTCTCTGTCCCTTTGTGATTGAATCCATGATAGTCCCTCCTTAATTAACTGATACTTCATCTGTTGAAGTCTCGGTGTCATCTGCATTTACATCCTTGTAGATACATGTAACTGTAAAGTCGTATGTTGTATCCCCGCTCTGCTGATCCACATTCTCAGTGACAGACTGAACGAATGAATTGTCTATGCACTCTATATCCTTGAGGTTTATTGCAAATGCAGCTATATCCTCGTACGACTTCGTGTTACCTGTGAAACTAACCTCTGTTGAAGATGAATCAAACGCTGTAAGACTGATTCCCTTTGGCATCTTGTCCTCAAGCTCCGCAATAAGTGTTCCAACATTCTCATTGAGGTTCTCTGTGTAGCTGTACATATTCTGAGCATCCATGTATACAGACTCTGCATCCTCATAGTCCTGTACGATCTGCTCTATATCCTTGATAGAATCAATATCTCTGTTCACCTGGTCAAGCTTTGACTGAGCCTTGTTCTTCGCTATGAACGAGTACGCTGTAACACCACCTGCAACTATGACTGCTATGATGATAAATGCTATAACCAGTGGTGTTGTGTCAACACTGCTTGCACCACCCTTGCTGCCAGTCTCACCAAGCTCGAAGCCCATAGGGTCAAAGGCAGCTCCGATAGGAACCATGAGATATACAGGATTATAAATCTTGAGATCAATCTTTGGGTCAAATTTGATGTTATACAATGTATCCATTACTCTGGTTGATACATTGAGCTGAACCTTGAACAAGCCGTCTATTCCCTTGATAAGGGCTCCATCACCTGTGAGGAATACATCATCAATAGGCTTATCAGGATTCTTTGATGTGAAGAAGTCCATCACACGGCCAATATTGTTGATGAGATATCTGAATGCTCCTGTTATAGCATTGTCATCGAAATCAACTGTGAGAAGTCTTTCGTTCTGGAGAAGAGTCATAGCTGTAGTTGCATCCACGCCCTTCGCATCCATAACTTCGTTGACTACCACATTGGTACCGTACGGAACTGTTCTCTGAAGGAGAAGTGTATCTCCTTTTACGATGTTGAGCACTGTTGATTCACTGCCCAACTGGATTACCATAGTTGTCATTGCCTCTGTTGTCTGAGTCTTGATCAACTGAAGCATTGCATTACCAATATAATCAAGTGCTACTACTTTCAGTCCAGCCATAGCTGCGAGATCATAGTATGATCTTACCATGTTCTCTGGTGCAGCGACTGCAAGAACTCTGAGCTGCTTGTTATTCTCTTCATCAGTAACTGTCTCAAGCACTGTATGAGACACTACGTAATCCTCTATATTAACAGGGAAATACTCTGATGAGTTCGCATTAATAATTCCTTTAATTTTGTTCTCCTTAACGAAAGGTACAAGAACCTCTCTGTTAACGATCTTTGTAGAGGTAAGAACGAATATCGCGTTCTTGTTTGTTATTCCATTTGCTGAGAGCTGAGACTTGATTGCCTCTGCTATTCTCTCTTTGTCTCTGATCACGCCATCCTCATAGGCATCTTCCGGTGTCTCGAAGATGATAGCGTTGTGTATCGTTGACTGCTTCTTGTTTGAAGGTGTAACTTCAACGATAGTAATACTTTCATTTGTAATGTCGATTGTTAAGACTTTATTATTACTCGCCATTTTTATAGCCTCCCTCGCTAATCAGTAGTTTTGTATGGAAAATTCCACATTGCTTTGAGTACCAGCTTACCGCTGTTCACCCCATTCATATAATTGTTCCGGATAAGTGCTTTCCGGATAAAGGTCAACATTCTGTCACCCTTTTAATAGCTCATCTCATCCACATAATGACCCTTTTATATAGAAGAAACTCACTGAAAAATAAGTACCAGCTCTACCTAGGTAAGCCAGTTGCCGCCATAAGTCATGCTATGTGACACGTCACATATACAAAAAACCGCTGACTGCAAAGAAAGAGTGAGTATAAAGGATCAGACTATATAACACTCTATATAACATTCTTTCCTTCATATTCAGCTCTGTGTAAAGATATAGCAACCGGGGAAAATCCCCAGCTACTATAAATATAAATAGTAGATAATGTGTCAGCACCTGACGATGATCACACTCACTGCCTGTACGAGGTTGCAACAGGTATAATCACCGTCTGTGCTACACTTATGTAACATCAATCATGTTCTCATGAACAATCCGTAAGTTTACACAAGTCTGTCAGAATCTTACTTGTATTCTGCACATACGTCTGGGTAAAGCTCTGAATTACCAACTGTTACAGTGAAAGTAGACTTGTCTGAGCTAAGTGTAAACATAAATGACTGATCCTTATCATACTTTGGCTTGTATGCAGCTGAACCAAGCTGTGATACAACCTCGCTTGTAAATGCAGCGCCAGTTCCTGTTACTGCAACAGGCTTTGTTGTTGATAATGTATAATCACCAGGTTCTGCTGCATCGTAAGCTGCCTCTACTGAAAGTGCGTTTGTAACTGCTGTTGCGATTGTCTGTGCATTTGATACATCTGTTGATCTTCTTGACTTAGCGATGTACTTGATAAGTGCCGGTGCAAGAGCTCCAGCAAGGATTGCCATGATAGCAATAACGATAATTAACTCTACTAATGAGAAACCTTTGTTGTTTTTCTTCATAATATTACTCTCCTTTTTAGTTGTTTATTGTGTGTTGTTATGTGCTTTGCACTATATCAAACCGGCATCCTCGTTCTACCGGGTTTAACCTTTTAGTTATCATGCAGGTCATACATGATATATCAAATAGCTACCAAACGTATGTTACTTGTAAGCATCACACACATCCGGATACAGCTCTGAGCTGTCCACCTTTACGGTGAATGTAGCCTTATCACTATTGACTGTGATAGTGAACTGCTTGTCCTTGTCGTACTTCGGTTTGAAAGTACTTGTGCCAAGCTGGCTTGTAACTTCTGATGTGAACGCATTCGATGTGCCAAGCTGTGTACCATCGGTATTCACTGTGTAATCACCGGGTGTTGCTTCATCGTATGCTTTCTCAATTGACAACGCATTGGTCACCGCTGTTGCTATCGTCTGGGCGTTCGACACATCTGTCGACCTTCTTGACTTTGCTATGTACTTTATGAGTGCCGGCGCAAGTGCTCCGGCAAGGATAGCCATGATAGCTATGACTATGATAAGTTCCACCAGTGAAAAGCCTTTGTTCCTATTCATCTAATTCCCCTCTTTTGTTTATACATTATCCATAGCGTTGTACATACTCATGATAGGTCCATATACGGCTGCAACAATCATGCCGACAACTCCTGCAAGAAGAACCATAATCATAGGTTCCATAGCTGCTGTAAGCGCATTTGTTGCCGCCTCAACTTCTTCGTCATAGTAGTCAGCAACCTTGCTGAGCATCTCCTCTATATCTCCTGTCTCCTCTCCAATCTTTGTCATGGCTGAGAGCATAGGTGGAAGCATCGTCATATCCTTAAGAGGCTTTGAGAGTGGCACACCCTTGGATACCTGAATCTTAGCATCCATAAGACCATCTCTGATAATCTTGTTGTCCATCATCTTCGCAACCTGCTCAACCGCATCTATCATGGATATACCTGACGCCATCAGTGTGCTCATGGTCCTGGCAAATCTTGCACACGCCGTCTTCACATTCAGGTTGCCAAATATAGGTGCCTTAAGTCCTATGTTCGCAAAGAGCTGTTCACCAAACGGCGTCTTCTTGAAGAACTTAACACCGAATACTATCGCCGCAACTATGATTATGAGCAGCCACCACTTATACATGACAAAATCTGCCGCAGCCATCATCATACGAGTTGCGAGTGGAAGCTGAGTTCCCATCTCTTCAAACATACTTGAGAAGTTTGGTATAACCGCTACCAACACTACTATGATAACTATAACCATAACACAGAGAACTACGATAGGATATGTCATGGCACCCTTGATCTTGGATGACAATGCATTGTCCTTCTCGAAATGCTCTACCAGTCTGTCCAAGCAAATCTCAAGATTACCAGACATCTCACCGGCTGCCACCATGTTGATCATGATAGGCGGGAATACATCCGGGTTAACTCTGAGCGCATCCGCCAGAGTTCCACCTTTCTCTACATATGTACGCGCATCTGCTATGGCCTTTCTCAGTGTCTTGTTCTCGATCTGATCTCCCATCAGCTCCAGTGCGGATATGATGGTAACACCAGCCTTGATGACCGCTGAGAACTGTTTACAGAATACACCCAGGTCTCTTGACTTGACCTTCTTCTTAAATCCTATACCCCCAAGCGGGCTGCTCTGCTCTGTCAGGCTCATAATCGAGTAGCCTTCTGACTTCAGCTTCTTCTCAGCACCGTCTCTGTTAGGGGCCTCGATGGTACCTTTTTTATTCTTACCATCTCTGTCAACAACCTTGTAATTAAATACTGCCATTGTCTCTCCTCCGACCCAATCTTAATATTCTTACGTTTTCATGTATCTACACTTTAAAAGCGCAATAATGCAACATAAATTATATGTAAAATATCTTACTATACCACACAGATTTAATCAACATTTAATTATTTGCACGTTATTTTTTAGACAATATGCACAATGCAACTTGGTTATTATACCACATTTTTCCATATGGTAATCGATTATTCCATATATCTTACTGTCCGTTGATCTTCTTTCTCAGGTACTGCTGATCCTGTGCGTATGTCATGGCAACCTCTCTTGTGACGGTTCCTGAAGCATACAGATCATACAATGCATCGTCCATAGTGATCATACCTAAGGCTCTGCTTGTCTGGATAGTTGACTGGATCTGATGAGTCTTGGCTTCTCGTATCAGACTTCGTATAGCAGGTGATGCAAGCATTACCTCGAAGGCTGCAACTCGTCCGTTGCCGCTCGCTATAGGAAGAAGTGACTGTGAGATAACTCCCTCAAGAACCATCGCGAGCTGAACTCTTACCTGCTGCTGCTGGTTTGTAGGGAAGATATCTATGATACGATCGATGGTACTTGCCGCACCGATTGTATGCAGTGTGGAGAATACCAAATGTCCTGTCTCGGCAGCGGTTATGGCTGTGGAGATAGTCTCAAGATCTCGCATCTCTCCTACGAGGATGATATCAGGATCCTCACGGAGTGCTGCACGGAGTGCATTCGCATAGCTGAGTGTATCCATACCAACCTCTCGCTGGTTAACTATTGCCTTGTTGTGATGGTGAATGTACTCTATAGGATCCTCCAGTGTGATGATATGATCCGTAAGGTTCTCATTCGCCTTATTTATAATAGAAGCAAGTGTGGTCGACTTACCAGAACCTGTAGGTCCTGTTACGAGAACCAGTCCTCTCTTTCTCTTGTAGAGCTCCACAACCTCCCTTGGAATACCAAGCTGGTCAGGTCTTGGGATCTGTGTCTCAACTCGTCTGTACGCTGCTGCCATGTTTCCTTTGTCCATGAATACATTGACACGGAAACGTCCGGTCTCAGGTGAGTCGAATGAGAAATCGACCTCTCCTCTGTCCTGAAGTATGGCCTTATGCCTATCCTTCATAGTAGATCCAATTGCCTCTGCCGCATCAGCAGGTGACAGTGCCGGAACCTCAACCTCGGTGAGCTTACCGTTGATTCTGAGCTTAGGTGGTATACCTACAGCTATATGAACATCTGACGCCTTTGCTTCTACAGAGAAGGCAAGTAATTCCTTCATGTCTAACATAACTTGTCCCTTCCTTTCCCTTTTGCATTAATAATTACAATTTATATATAATCTCATTATATATCTCTTATATCTTACAGCTCTCCCATATCCACTCCCTCGGCCACGGTCACTGTACTGTGAACAATCTTGTTCATCTCTGCTATGGATGTGATGCCATCAAGAACGTGCTTGGCAGCTCCCATCTTCAGTGTGAGCATTCCTTCCTTGAGGGCCTGCTTCTCAATGACATCCGCTGTGGCTCCGGAAGCGATAACAGCCTGAAGCTCTCTTGATACAGGCATCATCTCGTATACACCGATTCGTCCTGAATAGCCTGTGTCGTTACACAGTGGGCATCCCTGTGGCTCGTAGATGATGACATCCTCCTCGTCAGCCGGAACACCGAGCTGAACTCTCTCATCATCCTCCACAAGTCTCGGCTGCTTACATGTGGTACAAAGTCTTCGCACAAGTCTCTGTGCAATAACTCCAACAACAGCATCACCGGCGATGTATGACTCAATACCCATATCGATAAGACGGGTGATGGTCGAAGCCGCTGAGTTAGTATGCAGTGTCGATACAACCAAATGTCCTGTGATAGCGGCCTGTACGGCGATTCCTGCTGTCTCACCGTCTCGGATCTCTCCTATCATGATGATATCCGGATCCTGACGAAGGATAGATCTGAGGGCTGCCGCGAAAGTCATGTCCGCTTTGTTATTAACCTGCACCTGATTGATACCGTTGATGTTCGCCTCGACAGGGTCCTCAACGGTGATGATGTTAACATCCTCTGTGTTAAGCTCACTGAGTGATGTGTACAGTGTAGTTGATTTTCCTGATCCTGTAGGTCCCGTTACAAGGATGATACCATGTGGGTTGCTGAGGATATTATCGAAAACCTTCTCCTGCTCTGCATCGAAACCAAGGGCACTCTTCGGTTTTGTCAGACCGTCCTTGGATGTAAGTCTCATAACCGTCTTCTCTCCGAAAACTGTTGGAAGGATAGAAACACGGACATCAAACTCTCTTCTGTCAACCATGATGGTGATACGACCATCCTGTGGTTTTCTCTTCTCTGCTATATCCATACCGCCTATGATCTTGATACGGGCTGTGATACCTGCCAGTATGCTGAGGTCGTATGACATAACCTGCTTAAGTGCACCATCTATTCTGTATCTGACTCTGACGCTGTTCTCCAGAGCCTCTATATGTATATCTGACGCTCTCTGTCTTACTCCGCCTTCAATGATCTGCTTAACCAGAAGTACGATAGGGGAATTATCGATTTCTTCGTTGCCCTCTTCCTCGTCGCCTCCGCCGAGCACATTCTGCTGCTCCTGTCTGTAGGCCTCAGCAGCCTCCATAGCCTGAGCGCTTCCGTAGTACTTATCTATAGCGTTCTTTATACCCTCCTCCGAGGCGAGCATCGGCTCAACCTGAAGGTTGGTGACAAGTCCTATATCGTCCATGGCCATGATATCCATAGGATCCGCCATGGCTACCTTGAGGATGTTCGGGTTATCAGGATCTATCTCTATAGGTATGGCCTGATACTTGGTGACCATGTTCTCAGGCACCATGTGTATAACCTTCTCCTCGATCTTAGCTCCCTTGAGCTCTATGTAGTCAATTCCCAACTGGGTTGTAAGTACCGTAATCAGCATGTCGTTACTTATAAATCCCAGATCAACCAGGGCGTTACCGAGCTTTCTGCCGGTCTCCTTCTGCTTTGCAAGTCCTTCCTGAAGCTGCTCCTCCGTGATAGCCCCCGCTGCTACAAGGACATCTCCAATTCTGATCTTCTTACGTCCCACGCTTAATCGCATTCTCTAAATACCCTCCTCACGTCTCTCGCAATCCTGCGCACAGGCAGAATTATCCAAATACCTAAAGCGTATTATATCACAGTATTTTCACATTTTAAACATTTTGTACATATTTTGATATATTTTTTTGCACATTTATCAGATTTCGGCAATTTTACAGGGTGGATAAGCACTATTTCTGCACAATAAACATATTATATAAGCAAGCTGACTGTACTAATTGTAAAATAGCCCGTCCAACAAATGTGCAGCCGGTACAATCAATTTACGGGAGCAGTTAATATATGGAAGCGTTTAAAAACCCACTAACTCCCGAAGAAGAAAAAAAATATATTGCGCTGTGCCTGTCCGGTGACAAGGCTGCCCGCAGCATTCTGATAGAGTACAATCTCCGTCTGGTCGCCCACATATCCAGAAAGTACAATTCCGCCGTGAGGGATCCCGAGGATCTTCTGTCCATAGGCACGATAGGTCTCATCAAAGCCATAGACAGCTACAGACCCGACAAAGGCTGCAAACTGTCAGGATACGCCGCCAAATGTATCGAAAACGAGCTTCTCATGACTCTCCGCCACGAGAAGAAGAAGGCGCGTGAGGTCTCGATCTACGATCCCATCGGCACTGATAAAGAGGGTAACGAGATCGTCATCCTTGACATCATAGGTTCGGAGAACGTCAACGTTCTGGACAAAATGATACAGGATGACCACCTGTGTCTGCTCCCCTCCTGCATATCATCGCTCCTCTCCTCCAGAGAAAGAGAGATCATATATATGCGCTATGGTCTCGGCGGGCAGTCACCTCTCACCCAAAAGGAGGTCGCCTGTACGCTCGGAATCTCCAGATCTTATGTATCGCGCATAGAGAAAAAGGCTCTCGGGAAATTAAGAGGATGCCTGGATTGACATCCAGACATCCTTATGATCACTCTTTTCTTCTCAGTATAATACCGGTCTCAAACTCCTTATCAAGCTTCACCCTCAATTTCTGCTTTGGATGTGGCGCAGAGTCCATACTGTTTCCTTCCTCGTCGTATATCGCCTGAACCTCGCACTCTATATTTGTTCCATCAAAGCCCATGGCTTCAAGCTTCTCTCCCACCAGAAACTTATTCTTCTGCTCAAAGCATACACAGCCATCCGGGGTAACCTCTCTCACAGTTCCAATATACGTATAGTTTTTTACATATGTGTTGCTATCATATATCTGTGATTCTGAGTCTGTCTTCCCGAAATAAAATCCCGTTGTGAACTGCCTGTATGTGCATTTGGCTATCTCTCTCTTGTAGTATTCCATGTTTGCTCTGTACTTCTCTTCTGACTCCATATAATCATCTATGGCTTTTCTGTAGGTTCTGGCAACGGTCGCCACATACAGAGCAGTCTTCATACGCCCCTCTATCTTGAAACTGTCTATTCCGGCTTCCATCATCTCCGGGATGTACTCTATCATGCACAGATCCTTGGAGTTAAATATATATGTTCCTCTGTCGTCCTCGTTGACAGTCATATACTCTCCCGGTCTGGTCTCCTCGACGATGGAATACTTCCATCTGCACGGATGGGTGCACGCACCATGATTCGCATCCCTGCCTGTGAAGTAGTTGCTGAGAAGGCATCTTCCTGAATATGATATGCACATAGCGCCATGGATAAATGACTCTATCTCCATATCGTCCGGTATGTTTGCTCTTATCTGTGATATCTCCGCAAGGGACAGTTCTCTGGCAGACACAACCCGCTTTATGCCGTGGCCATACCAGAACTTGTATGTCATGTAGTTCGTGTTGTTGGCCTGTGTGCTTATGTGTAATTCCATATCCGGCATAGTCTCCCGAGCTATGGTAAACACGCCCGGATCGGATACAAGAACAGCGTCCACACCTGTATCTTTCAGCTCGCCAAAATAAGCTCTTATTCCATCCAGATCATAGTTGTGTGCAAATATATTAGCTGTCACATACACCTTGGCATTATGTGCATGGGCATATTCCACGCCCTGTTTCATCTCTTCTATGGAAAAGTTGTCTGCTTTCGCTCTGAGGCCAAATGCCTGTCCGCCTATATACACTGCGTCAGCTCCATAGTCCACGGCCACCTTGAGCGTGTCCAGTCCGCCCGCCGGGACAAGAAGCTCTGGTTTCTTATCTCTCATATCGTTTCCTCCAACCATTTTTCGTTTATTTCCTGATACTGAGGCTCATTCCATCCCCTATATTGAGTATGGCCGTCTCCAAATGTTCATTGTGGGTGAGCTCGTACAGGTATTCTCTCATCCTTGAATGTATCGTTCTGTTTCTTCTGGTAACTGCAAATCTGCTCTCAAGGACATCTCCATCCTGAAGCACGTTGTCGCAGAGCAATACCCCCTTTGGAGCAAGCAGCCGTATAGCCTCCGTGAAAAAATTGCCATACTGACCCTTAGCTGCATCCATGAACACCATGTCATAGCTTTCTGTCATCTCTGGTAATATCTCCAGTGCATCGCCCTCAAGCAGGGTAATCTTGTCTGAAGCCCCGGCTCTGACTATATTCTTCTTCGCCTCTTCTATTCTCGGCTGATAATTCTCTATAGTTGTTATATGTGCGTCATCATCCAGAAATCTACTCATAAAAATGGCAGAAAAGCCAACGGCTGAACCTATCTCAAGAATCTTCTTCGGCCTGTTCATAAGAATCAACATCTTGATGAACTCTCCAGCCTCTCGTCTTATGATAGGTACCCTGTTCTCTTCTGCCTCTCTTCTGATCGAGGTCACAACCTCATCGTAGTCTGTATTGAAGGAATTGATAAATGACGCAAGTCTTTCATCACATACCATAATTATCCTCTCTGTCTATTCCTCGGCACTGTCCTCACCGGAGGAGTCATCACTGCTGTCTCCGCTGCTATCCCCCGAGGAACTCTTGCCATTTCCCGTTATGATCTCTATTATCTCCTGATTTGTATCGCTCGGTGCTATCTGATATGTACCAGGCTGGATATCATCTGCATATCCGCCTATTCTGACCTTCAGTATAAAAGCGTATTTGTCCTTGATGACCTCCGCTGTTTTAAGGGAATCCGCCACATCAAGAAGCGGCTCGTCCTGAGTTATCTGTATAGTTGCCTTACGGTTGCTGCCCGGATCCGCAGCCCTTGTGGCAAACACCTGATACGCAAAATCATACGAGTATGAGAAAGCCTTTACCAATATAAATAAAATACATACATTGATGAATAGTCCAAAAAGGAATCTCAGAATCTTCTTCATACTTCTAGCACTATCTAAAGCCATAATCGTTATTCTCCTTGTTCACAAATACATCCCAGCCAGCGCGAATCACCGGGCGTCCTCATCTATGATATCGAAATCAAGATCGTCCGCTATCTGTTCATATACAAGCTTCATCATTCTCACCAGCTTCTGCTCCGCCCTGATAAAGTCATTGACTATAGTATCATGGACTATGGAGTCATATTCCATGAATAGATTATTAACTTCATCATATGGATTGTCAAGCATTTCGTTATTCTGTATTTCATAATTTTTCTTACGAAATTCCATGAGCTGCTGAAGTTTTTCTGGTTTCTGTCTAAGTTTATCCTTGCAATACTGATAATTCTTGTAGACATCAGAATCCTTGATGCACGCATTCAATTGTCTGCTAAGTTCCAATGTATCTGTCATTTTCTCACCCTTCTACACCTCTGTGATTATAGGAAGGATCATAGGGCTTCTCTTTGTCCTCTTCCAGAGGAACTCTCCCATGTCATCCTTTATCACGGATTTGATCTTACCCCAGTCTGTCACGCCGCGGCTCAGGCATCTGTCGAGAGCCTCCTGACATGTGATCCTGCAGTCTTCCATAAGTGTCTCAGACTCCCTGACGTACACGAAGCCTCTTGACACTATATCCGGCCCTGCAACAAGCTGGTTGCTGTATCTGTCCAGGGTCACAACTATGATTATGAGGCCATTCTGTGACAGAAGCTGTCTGTCTCTGAGGACGATATTTCCAACATCTCCAACTCCAAGTCCATCCACAAATACTCCCTGTGCAGGAACCTTGCCGACAACGTCGAACTTCTCCTCACCGATCTCAAGAACATCGCCTGTGGTCATGATCTTGACATTCTCCTTAGGGATTCCCATCTCAACTGCAAGCTCTGCATGTCTCTTGAGGTGTCTATACTCACCGTGGACAGGTATTGCATATTTCGGTCTTGTGAGCGCATATATAAGCTTGAGCTCCTCACGGCAGGCATGGCCGGATACGTGTGTATCCTCAAATATAACGTGTGCACCCTTCGCCTCGAGCTCATTTATAACCTTGAATACCGCCTTTTCATTTCCCGGTATAGGATGTGAGCTGAAAATGACCACATCACCAGGCTTTATGGCTACTTTATTGTGTATGGATGCAGCTATACGTGACAGCGCAGCCATGTTCTCTCCCTGACTTCCCGTGGTGATGAGAACAACCTTCTCATCCGGGTAGTTCTTCATCTCGCTTATATCTATGAGTGTGTTATCCGGTATGTTGATATATCCAAGCTCGGACGCCGTGGTGATGATGTTCACCATGCTTCGTCCCTCTATGACAGCCTTTCTGCCATACTTGTAAGCTGAATTGATGATCTGCTGTACTCTGTCAACGTTGGATGCAAATGTCGCTATGATGATCCTGTGATCCTTGTTGTCGTTGAACAGGTTGTCAAATGTTCTTCCCACTGTCTTCTCTGACTGTGTGAAGCCCTCCTTCTCAGCATTTGTCGAGTCAGCCATGAGTGCAAGCACACCCTTCTTGCCGAGCTCAGCAAATCTCTGAAGATCTATGGTTCCACCAAATACCGGTGTGTAGTCTATCTTGAAATCTCCGGTGTGGACAATAAGTCCGGCCGGTGTGTATATGGCAAGGGCCGCTGAATCTGCTATGGAGTGGTTTGTTCTGATGAATTCCACTCTGAATGCCCCAAGATTTATATTCTGACCATACTTTACAACCTTTCTTCTGGTGTTGTTCATAAGGTTGTGTTCCTTCAGTTTGTTCTCTATAAGACCCATGGTCAGCTTGGTCGCATAGATCGGCATGTTTAATTCTTTCTCAATGTACGGTATGGCTCCTATGTGATCCTCATGTCCATGGGTAACCACGAGTCCCCTGACCTTGTCCGCGTTTTCCTTGAGATAGGTGACATCAGGAATTACCAGATCGATTCCTAACATGTCGTCCTCAGGGAATGCCAGTCCGCAGTCAATGACTATGATAGAGTCCTCATACTCTATCGCAGTGATATTCATTCCAATCTGTTCCAGACCGCCCAAAGGAATGATCTTCACTGTCTCTTTATTATTCTTATTCAATTTTCTTATACCTCCAAATTTACGTCCTCAAGCAGCTCGTCAAATATCTTGATGACCGCCTCTAATTCATTTTCATCTTCCACAATATCGTATGCTGCCATCTCTTCCGTATCAGCTCCGTTGTTCTCGCGAAGGATAAGGAATGATTCATCATCCGCCTTGTCTATAACGAACAGATAATTCACGCCGCCAAGTGTGGTCTGCTCCACAACCGAGAATTCCACTTCTGTTCCATCTTCTGCTTCAAATATGATACTGTTGTCCGTCTTCCTGTTCTCTGCCATATAAACCTCTTAATACTTCTTCAGGCGTACACAAAACAAAGGCAGAAGGTCTGTGTCTATCACAGACTGCTGCACTTCGCATCAAGATAGTTCTGCAGTATGACCGCAGCCGCCATCTTGTCTATGTACGTCTTCCTGTTCTCTCTTCTCACTCCGCTGTCCATAAGGATCCGCTCTGCCTCCACAGTGGTAAGGCGCTCATCCCACAGAACAACCTCAAGTCCTGTTCTGCGCTCAAGATTCTCCTTGAATGCCTGGGTGGCCTCGCATCTGTCTCCCTCTGAATTGTTCATGTTCTTCGGGTAGCCAAGCACTATCAGCTCTATGCGGTCGCGCTCTCCTGCCGCTCCATACTCTTCAAGTATGGCCTCTATGCGGGCAAGTGTCTGTCTCAGCTTGTTCGCCGACTTTCTCTCTATCGTCTCCAGCGGCTGGGCAGTCATCTTGAGCGGATCGCTCACGGCAACTCCCACCGTCTTGGTTCCATAGTCAAGTCCCAATATTCTCATACTATTCTTTTCCTTTACACGAGGTTATTCTTGATGTAGTCCTCAAGTAAAACCTCAATGATCTCGTCTCTCTCCACCTTCATGATCAGGCTTCGCGCATTCTTGTAGCTTGTGATATATGTCGGGTCACCGCTCATTATGTACCCAACAACCTGGCTTACCGGATTATATCCTTTCTCGGTAAGTGCATCGTATACTTCTCCAATTATCTCGCGTACGTCCACTGTCGCGTCCTTGATTGGAACAATATTCTGTGTACTTTCGTTATTCATCAAATCACGTCCTCATCTTGTTATTATCTCATGAGCCAATTAACATTCCTATTCTAATATAAAAAACTACAAAAGTAAAGGAAGGTTTCCCCCATTTTGGGTATATGTCACATACACAAAGCTGTTCACAAAACTCTCCGGCATGGATATGTCGCCCACATCTATGAGTATATCCATGTATCTCTCCGTATGTCCCCTGAGATATGTCTTATTGTTCTTTTTTACAACCTCTTCCACCAGAACTTCAAGCTCACAGCCCTCAAACTGGGCTTCATACGCAGTCTTATTGTCATGGGCAAGCTTAAGCAGCACATCGCTGCGCTCATTCTTTATCTCCGGGGCAACCTGCTCTTTCATGGCGGCAGCGACTGTTCCCTTTCTCGGAGAATACTTGAATATATGCATCTCATACAGATTGAGCTCCGTCAGATATCTGACAGTCTCTGCAAATTCTTCTTCAGTCTCTCCCGGGAAGCCCACTATCACATCCGTGGTGAGCGCTGGGGACTTATACGCCTTTCTCAGCATGTCACATTTTTCAAAGTATTGCTTGCAAGTATACTTTCTGTTCATTCTCTTGAGCACTGAATCACAGCCACTCTGCAGGCTCAGATGGAAGTGTGGACATACTTTCGAATTGGATGAAATTCTCTCCACAAACTCCTCTGTTATTATCCCCGGCTCAAGTGAACCAAGCCTTATTCTCTTGATTCCTTTGATTTTTGAGATAGCCTCTATAAGCTCTATAAGTGCTCCCTCATTATTCTTATCTTTGCCATATGACGATATGTGTATACCGGTAAGCACAACTTCTTTTATTCCTGCCTCCGCAAGCTCTGATACTTCTGCAAGGATCGCCTCCTGGCTTCTGCTTCTTATCCTTCCTCTTACATACGGGATTATGCAGTATGAGCAGAACTGATTGCAACCGTCCTGGATCTTGACATATGCCCTTGTGTGTCCCACAGGGACATGGCCGCCCATCTCCTCGTACTCAGTCTCTCTGGATATATCCACGAAGTATTCCATGGCTTCATGATCTTTACCCGGGGCATTTTTTTCATTGTTTCTCACATTAATATAATCATTAACTATTTCTGTGATACTTTTCTTCTTATTGTTGCTTATTACTATATCTATAGCTTCATCCTGCTCGAGAATCTCTCTGGCTGACTGCACATAGCACCCTGCGGCTATCACTATTCCATCAGGATTCATCTTTCTGGCTCTGTGAAGCATCTGCCTTGATTTTTTGTCCGCAATATTGGTCACAGAACAGGTATTTACTATATATATATCTGCTTTTTCGTCAAATTCCACTATATTTGCACCGGCAGCCTTCAGCATGTCGAGCATGCTGTCAGTCTCCGCCTGATTGACTTTGCAGCCAAGTGTTGTGGCAGCCACAGACATTCCTTTTAGCATGTATTTTACACTCCTTATATTGACTTTTGTATTCTATAAAAATATAATAATGACAGTACATAAAAAACTTACAAGGGTTAGGAGGACTATTTATGACAGCAGTTAAGATTTCTTTAAACTCAATCGATAAGGTCAAGAGCTTTTGCAATGACATTGCGAAATTTGACGCAGAATTCGACCTCGTATCAGGACGTTACGTAATTGATGCAAAGTCAATCATGGGTATTTTCAGTCTTGATATCTCAAAGCCTATCGAACTTAACATTCATGCAGAGAGCGGTATCGATGAGATCATGGCTACTCTGAAGCCATACCTTGCAGAATAATCATATTTCTGCCCCGTATGTTATATGGATCTGATAATCAAAGAGATGCTTATTATGAAGCATCTCTTTTTTGTTGTCTTTTATCACTGTTTTATATTGTTTTACTGCTTTGCGCGACACATAACGACCTCTGCCGTATCTACAGCCTTGCGGTACAATGGCTCGATGATTCCTGTGAGCTTTGCCTCCGACTTCTCTATCGCAGAGAGAACCGGATGTGTAACCGGATGCTTTGCAACAAATGTCGTACAGCAATCCTCGTATGGCAGTATAGATGTCTCGTATGTTCCGATCTTCTCTGATATGTCTACTATCTCCTGCTTATCCATACCTATACATGGTCTGAACACCGGCATGGTGCTGACCTGGTTGATAACGTTCAGGCTGAACACAGTCTGGCTTGAAACCTGGCCTATGCTCTCTCCTGTTATCGTACACTGACAGTCATTCTTCTCAGCCAGCTCCTCCGCTATCTTGATCATGTATCTCTTCATGATTATCGTAAGCTCCTCATGAGGACAGTTGTCGTATATTGCCATCTGTACATCGGCAAAGTTGACAACATGGAGTCTGATGGCTCCTGAGTAGTCGGCCACAAGACATGCCAGATCTATAACCTTCTGCTTTGCTCTCTCGCTTGTGAACGGAGGTGCGTGGAAATATACTGCCTCCACAACAACTCCTCTCTTGGCTATCATATACGCCGCAACAGGGCTGTCTATACCGCCTGACAGAAGTGCCATTCCTCTGCCGTTCGTTCCAACCGGCAGTCCTCCCGGGCCAGGTATGGTGATCGAATAGATATATGCTACCTTTCTGATCTCCACATTGATTATCTCCTGAGGTGAGTGCACATCCACTGCAAGATCAGGGAACGCCTCAAGGAGGAAATGTCCAAGCTCGGCGCTTACCTCCATGGAAGTCATAGGATATGTCTTGTCATTTCTTCTGGTGAACACCTTGAATGTGAAGTTCTTTCTGTCGTATGCCTTTTCAACATAATCTATTACCTTCTGCTTGAGGTTCTCAAACTCTGTGTTCTCCTCAACCACAACAGGGCATATTCCAACAATACCAAATACCTTTCCAAGGGCATTTACCACATCCTCATAGTCGTAATCCGACTTGCACTCAACGAATATTCTTCCCTGCTCCTTGCGGATATAGAAATCTCCGTAAGGCTTCAGCTTTCTGTTGATGTTCTTGCAGAGTATGTCTTCAAATATATATCTGTTCTTTCCCTTTGTGCCTATCTCGGCATACTTTATCATAAATGCCTTGTACTGCATATTTCCTCCTATTTCTTCCTCACATATCTTCTGAGTATCGGTAAAAGTTCCTTGCAGCACTCGACTGCATAATCTATCTGTTCCATTGTATTCTCCGGTGAAAAACTGAATCTCAGTGTGGACTCAAGCTTCTCAGGTGGCAGACCTATGGCCTTCAGCGTGCTGCTTGTGGAATGTTTATTCGACGAACATGCTGAACCGGATGAGACATATATGCCCTTCTCTTCCAGAGCATGAAGCATGACCTCACTTCGCACTCCCTTGAAGGTTATGCTGGCTATATGGGGCGCATCCCCGGAATTACTGTACACATCGTCTATCTGTGTGAGTTCATCTATAAGATGTTCCTTGAGTTCTCTCATGTGCGCTACATTTGCATCGAGATCTCTGTAGGTCATCTCGGCAGCCAGTGCCATTCCGGCTATTCCCGGTACATTCTCTGTTCCTGACCGCATTCCGCCCTGCTGGCCTCCACCGTATATCACAGGCTTGACCTTGACTCTGTCCTTTATGAACAGTGCTCCAACGCCCTTTGGTCCGTGGAATTTATGGCTGCTTATGGACATCATGTCTATTCCCATACGCTTCGGGTATATCACATATTTGCCAAATGCCTGTATGGCATCAACATGGAAGAGTACATTCGGATTCTTCTCCTTTATGCGTCTGGCAATATCCTTCACCGGCATGACAGCACCTATCTCATTGTTGACGTACATGACTGACACTATGATCGTATCGTCATCTACCTCATCTACCAACCGGTCAACATCTACCACGCCATCACTTCCGGTCGGGATCCTGACAACATCAAAGCCCATATCCTCAAGGAATGTCAGCGGACTGCCGACTGACGCATGCTCGACTACAGTTGTGATGATCTTGTTGCCCGCTCTCCTGTTGGCAAGTGCTCCTCCTATCAGAGCCATGTTGTTGGATTCTGTTCCACCCGATGTGAACACAATCTCCTTCGCCTGAACCTTGAGCAACCTGGCTATCTTATCCCTGGCATCGCTCACGTATCTGGCCGCATCCACACCCTTCTGGTGCAGTGATGACGGATTGCCATAGTCCTGTTCCATTAACTTTACCACAAGATCTCTCACCTCCGGATAAACCGGGGTGGTCGCTGAATTGTCAAAATATGCTTCCATGTTGTCTTCCACCATTCCGAAACCGATATACGTCCGGCTTCAAGCTTCTTTCTTTCACTAATCTCTACAATATTGTTCTAATTGTCCCTGTCGGCACTGAACATGATGATCGACATAACCGCCAGTCCGGCCGTCTCAGTGCGCAGTATCCTGTGTCCAAGAGTTATACATTCCGCCCCGGCCGCCATTGCCTGTTCCACTTCTTCCCTGGCAAAGCCACCCTCCGGGCCTATGAATACCCCCAGACTTCTGCGGGCAGAGGACGGTGCTGTCACATCAGCGATGATCTGTCTGGACTTTGCAAGTCCCTCCGCCTCCTCATATGGAATTATATTCATATCAAGAGTCTTCGCCATCTCTATCGCCTGTGCAAATGTTACCGGCTCCGTGATCTCAGGGACGATTCCCCTTCCGGACTGTTTTGCAGCAGCTTCCGCTATGATCCGGCATCTCTCGGTCTTCTTTGCAGCCTTCTTCGCATCAAGCTTCACTATGGTGCGCGCAGTGAATACCGGAACTATCCGGCAAACACCGAGCTCCACCATCTTCTGTACTATAAGATCCATCTTATCCGACTTTGGATATCCCTGAAACAGGGTAACCTCCACCGGAAGCTCTGCAAAGTTATCATTCACATCCTCGACGCGGCACAGAACCTCGTCTCTGCCAAGCTCCGATATACTGCACGTATAATCTCTTCCTCTGCCGTTACTGACAGTTATCTCCTGACCCACTTTAAGGCGGAGAACGTTCTTTATATGGTTAACGTCTCCGCCTGTTATGCTTATATCTGTTCCTATATCTCTGCCATCTACGTCTACAAAGAATCTGTTCATATTTGATTATTTCCTCTCACACGCTGATTCATACATGCTTTTTTGCGACAAAGCTTACCCAGTCATTCATGTAGACAGTATCTACGATATCGAAGTTATTGTCAAGAAGAGCCTGTCTGACCTCATCCTCTTTTATGTTTATAATGCCCGATGATATAAAAATACCATCATCCTTCATAAACTTCTGAACTACAGCCGACATTGGAATTATAACGTCTGCAAGGATATTTGCAACTACTATATCATAATTTGCGCCTATTGACTCTACCAGTTTCTGGTCCTCAAGGACATTTCCGCACTTGAATTCCACAGCCTCGGCAGGAATATGGTTCACATCTCTGTTCTCTCCCGCCACATCAACAGCGATCGGATCTATGTCTATACCGAGAACATGCTTTGCACCCAGCTTATTGCAAACAAATGACAGGATACCGCTTCCGCTTCCGGCATCGAGTATCTCATCTCCATCCTTCATGTACTTCTTGAGCTGGCCTATGCACAGTCTCGTCGTCTCATGGGAACCTGTTCCAAATGCTGTTCCGGGATCTATCTCAATTACTATATCCTCATCCGTTGCATCCTCCGGCACTTCCTCCCAGGTTGGCTTGATGATGATATTGTCATACAGTCTGAATGGCTTGAAGTAGGCCTTCCAGTTGTCTCTCCAGTCCTCTTCCTTCGTCTCACTCTCGGTTATCTCGCCTGTTCCGACAGGAAGAAACTCTGACAGTCTCCTGATCTCTGCAGCCACCTTATCCTTTATCTCCTGCACGTCAAATGTATCGTCAAGGAAACAGGACACCTTTGCAGTTCCATCATTTTCCGGCATATCATCCGGCAGGAGATCGACAAACATCGTCTCCATCTCCTCCTCAGTGAGGGGAATATTATCTTCTATCTGAACACCCAAAACGCCTTCCTCTTCGAGGAAGGCGCTTATGAGGTCTTCAGCTTCACATGTTGTATCTATTGTGAGCTTCGTCCATTTCATATATTTTATACCTACTTTTTCTTTCTTCTCTTGTGATCGCCAAATGTAAATGGTCCTGCTGAATCTGTTGCAGGTCTTGTCTCTACAAGTGTTGCCTGCTCATACTGGTTTAGGATCTTCTTCTGCTCCTCTGTGAGCTTCTCCGGCACCTGTACAACAAGTGTTACATAGTGATCGCCTCGCTGAGTTGGGTTCTTGAGGTTAGGTACTCCTTTGCCCTTCAGCTTTATACGTGTATCTGTCTGTGTTCCTGGTGGTATGGTGTAATCAACCTCTCCTTCGATGGTGTTGATCTTGATAACTCCACCAAGTGCTGCCTGTGTAAATGTGATAGGCTCTGATGAATACAGATTGTACTCCTGTCTCTGGAAGTTTGGATGACGATCAACAAGTATGGTAACTGTAAGATCCCCTCTCTCACCACCGTTGATACCAGGCTCACCCTTTCCTTTGATTCGGATGTTAGTACCATTGTCTACTCCTGGTGGAATAGCTATCTGTATCTTCTTTCTGCTCTTTACATATCCTGTTCCTGCACAGTTGCTGCACTTGTATCTGATGATCTTACCAGATCCACTACAATCAGGACATGTCTGAACATTACGTACAACTCCAAAAAGTGACTGCTGTGTTGTCACTATCTGGCCCTTACCGCCGCACTTGCCGCAGACCTCAGGCTGGTGTCCCGGCTGTGAACCGGTTCCCTTACATACATCACACTCATCCTTCAGTGGGAGCTCAAGCTCCTTCTGGGTTCCGAATATAGCCTCCTCAAAGGCTACTCTGATGGTTGTCTTGATGTTTGCGCCCTTCATAGGACCATTTGTATTTCTCTGACGGCTTGCGCCACCGAACATATCTCCAAATATATCTCCAAAGATATCTCCCATGTCCGCGAAGTCAAATCCACCAAATCCGCCGGCACCGCCGCCGTTCTGGTCGAATGCTGCATGGCCAAACTGATCATACTTTGCACGTTTCTCAGGGTCACTGAGGACTGAATAAGCTTCAGCTGCTTCTTTGAATTTCTCTGCAGCCTCTTCATCACCAGGGTTCATATCCGGGTGGTATTTTTTTGCTACCACTCGGTATGCCCTTTTGATCTCGGCTTCAGAGGCTCCCTTGGTTACACCAAGGACTTCATAATAATCGGTCTTTGTCTCTGCCATAGCCTTTACCTTTCATCCTCTATATATTAAACCTCTGTGAAATCTCCATCTACAACATCGCCATCTGAGTAATCAGGTGTGCCTGCGCCTGTTCCTGCGTTTGCTCCAGGACCGTTCTGCTCATAGAGCTTTGAGAACAGGTTCTGTGCGCTCTCCATCAGCTTATCCTTTGCAGCCTTGATCTTATCTACATCTGCGTCGCTCATATTCTCTGCATCTGTGCTGTCTATTGCTGCTCTTAAGGAGTCAAGATCTGCCTTTACGCCAGCCTTGTCAGAATCTGAAAGCTTATCTCCTACCTCGCCGAGTGCCTTCTCTGTCTGGAATGCAAGTGCATCAGCCTCATTTCTTGCCTCGATGCCTTCCTTACGCTTCTTATCCTGAGCCTCGTACTCTGCTGCTTCCTTAACTGCTCTATCGATATCATCATCTGAAAGTGATGTTCCTGATGTGATAGTAATGTGCTGCTCTCTTCCTGTTCCGAGATCCTTTGCTGATACATTTACGATACCATTTGCATCGATATCGAATGTAACCTCGATCTGTGGAACTCCACGTCTTGCTGGAGCGATACCATCAAGTCTGAATCTGCCAAGACTCTTGTTGTCCTTTGCGAACTGTCTCTCACCCTGTACTACGTTGATATCAACGGCATCCTGATTATCCTGTGCTGTTGAGAAGATCTGGCTCTTCTTTGTAGGGATTGTTGTATTTCTCTCGATAAGGTGAGTAGCTATACCACCCATTGTCTCGATTGAAAGTGTAAGTGGTGTAACATCCAGAAGAAGGATCTCGCCTGCACCGGCATCTCCGGCAAGCTTACCACCCTGAATACAAGCACCGATAGCAACACACTCATCAGGGTTGATTCCCTTGAATGGCTCCTTACCTGTAAGTCTCTTAACCTCTTCCTGTACTGCGATGATACGGGTTGAACCACCGACAAGAAGTACCTTGTCAAGGTCTGCTGCTGTAAGTCCTGCATCAGCAAGTGCTGTGTTAACAGGACCCTTTGTTCTGTCTACAAGATCTGCTGTAAGCTCATCGAACTTAGCTCTTGTAAGGTTCATATCGAAATGCTTTGGTCCATCCTGGTTTGCTGTGATGAAAGGAAGGTTGATGTTGGTTGTTGTAGCTGATGACAGCTCCTTCTTTGCCTTCTCTGCTGCTTCCTTTAATCTCTGCATAGCCATCTTATCGCCTGAAAGGTCGATGCCCTCTGCCTTCTTGAATTCATCAAGCATATACTGTGTAATTGCGTTATCGAAGTCATCACCACCGAGCTTGTTATCGCCGGCTGTTGCAAGAACCTCGATGACACCCTCACCGATCTCAATGATAGATACATCGAATGTACCACCACCTAAATCGTAAACCATGATTCTCTGCTCCTGCTCGTTGTCAAGACCATATGAAAGAGCTGCTGCTGTAGGCTCGTTGATGATACGCTTTACATCAAGACCTGCGATCTTACCGGCATCCTTTGTTGCCTGTCTCTGTCCATCTGAGAAGTAAGCAGGAACTGTGATAACTGCCTCTGTAACCTTCTCTCCTAAGTATCCCTCTGCATCTGACTTCAGCTTCTGAAGGATCATTGCTGAAATCTCCTGTGGTGAATACTTCTTGCCATCTATCTCTACTCTGTAATCTGATCCCATGTGACGCTTGATAGATGAAATTGTCTTATCTGCGTTTGTAACTGCCTGACGCTTTGCAGGCTCACCTACTACTCTCTCTCCTGTCTTCAGGAAACCTACTACTGAAGGTGTTGTTCTCATACCCTCTGAGTTAGCTATAACTACAGGCTTACCACCTTCCATAACTGCTACACATGAATTTGTTGTACCTAAGTCAATACCTATAATCTTACCCATTGTCTTTTCCTCCTAGAAAAAAAATTTACAATATTAAGAAATCTCCCACTCCGTGGGTCCTTCTTATGAAGTTTAATTTGCTACCTTTACCATGCTAAATCTGAGCACCTGATCCTTGTACATGTAACCCTTCTGCATCTCTTCAACGATTACATTCTCTTCGTAGTTGTCATCCTCTACATGCATCACTGCATTGTGGAATGTAGGATCAAACTGTTCCCCGGCGCAATCCATAGGTTTTACACCTATGCTTTCCAATGACGTCATAAGCTGCTTATATATATTTGCAACTCCCGACTCGAATGGTCTGTCCTTATCCTCATCAGGAATGGCTGCCATTGCTCTCTCAAAATTGTCTACCACAGGAAGGAGCTTCTCAAGAACTCCCTTTGCACCTATGTCGTACAATTTGCCTGACTCTTTTTCATTTCTCTGGCGGATGTTCTCACACTCCGCAAGAAGTCTTGTGTACTTTGTCTCTGCATCCTTGCAGCGTTCCTTGAGCTTCTCGTTCTCCTCACGGAGAGCCTTGCCTCCACGTCTGTTCTCCTTTGCAACATGCTGTGGCTTTGCAGCCTCTGCCTGCTCCTCCGGAACGTCAACGGTCTCATCGACCTTGACTTCTGACTCAACGCCATCCTTTATCTCTGCTGAAGCATCTCCAACTATGGTCTCGGCTGCTGTCTGCTCTGTCTTAACCTTCTTGTCGGATGCAGTACTGTTATTGCTATCAGCCATTACATATCCTCCTATTCATCGTTATAATCTTATCTGTCTATCCATTGTTGTTAAATATGTCATCAAGCTCTCCGGTGAGTTCCTTGAGCATGCTCACAACTTTCTTGTAATCCATCCTCTTCGGTCCGATTATTCCTATCGTTCCTTTTGCGCCCTCCGGCATCTTGTATGTTGCTGTTACAAGGGAGCAGTCCTTCAGGTTTTCATCGCTGTTCTCCTGTCCTATCAGGATCTGTATGTCGCTGTCCTGCTGGATCACATCCTCCACATGTTTTGCAAATTCTTCTTTGTCCTCTATGTCTTCCAGTGTTCCGAGCAGCTTCTCTGCGGATGACGTGTTCGCCAACTCAGGGTACTTGAGTACATTCGTTGCTCCACTGGTATAAACCTTGAGATCATCGGCCTCATGGATCGCCTCCATGATTCCCTGGAATATCGTCTCAAGGATCTCTGCATATTCACCTGCCTGAACCTTCATGGTCTGTATAAGTTCAAGATTGATATCCTGAAGTGCCGCGCCCTGAAGGAAGGTATTTAGCAGAATATTAAATTTTAAAATATCTTCATTCTTCAGGCTGTACGTCGTCTTGATCAGCTTATTCTTGACTATATTGCCATCAACCATGATGACCGCCAGCAATGTGGTCTCATCAACCTGTGACAACTGGATGAACTTTACTGTGTTGTTGTACTGTGGCATCGTAACCAGTGTTGCGTACTGAGTGTTAGTCGCAAGCACCTTTGCCACCTGCTTGAGAAGCTTCTCAAGCTTATCAACTCTCTGCAGCAGATTCTCTCTCTCTGTCTGATTCTCTGCTTTCTCTTCATTCCTGTCTGCCATGATGCTGTCAACATAAAACCTGTAACCTGCATCCGTCGGAACTCTTCCTGCCGATGCATGTGGCTGGCATATAAAACCCATGTCCTCAAGATCTGACATCTCATTTCTTATGGTAGCCGGGCTGACATTCATGTCGGCCAGCTTGGAAATGGTTCTCGATCCAACGGGCTCTCCAGTCTCCAGGTAATTCGAAACGATCGCTTTTAGAATTCTGACTTTTCTCTCGTCAAGTTCCATACTCTCATTCCTTTTTGCTTTTAGTCTTATTAGCACTCAACATATCCGAGTGCTAACCACTAAACATAATCTAACACTGCCGCCCCCTTTTGTCAACAAAATAACGAATGTTTTTGTGTTTTTTTTATGTTTTGAAGGACGGTCGTGCCAGTATTATTCTATTAAGAAGTCCGCCAGGATCGTGTTGCTTACGTCGATGCCTTTTTTTGTGAGGCGGATCAGGCCGTGGTCATCTTCGAGGTGGCCGGTGGACTTGTATTTATCTATGACGGAGCCGTATATGTCGTAGATGGAGTGTCCAAAGTAGTCGTTGAATTTTTCTGCACTCACACCGGATATCATACGCAGGCCGAGGAACATATATTCCTCCATCAGCCTGTCTGCGTCAAGTTCTTCTTCCACATTGCGCATGTGTTCTATTATATCTCTTGCCTTACCCGAATTTGCGACGTGATCTCCGAATGTCATGAGCTCCCTGTGTCTTGCCATGCCGTCTATGTAGTCTTCCAGACTGGATGTGTTGGTGTAGCGTCTGCCGTACAGGAAGGACGCTGCTCCGATTCCGATTCCTATGTATTCCCCGAGGGTCCAGTAGACTATGTTATGTCTGCACTCGTAGCCAGCTTTGGCGTAATTGGATATCTCGTATCTGTGGTAGCCGCCGGTGCCTAAGAGCTTATTTGTTATGTCGTACATCTGCCTGTCCACGTCCTCATCCGGGATCTGTGACAGCAGGTTCTCATCTGCTGCCAGAGGAGTTCCGTCCTCCACTATGAGGCTGTAGGACGATATGTGCTCCGGCTTACACCTTAATACCTTGTCAAGGGTGTCCAGATATGACCTCATGGTCTGTCCCGGTATGTCTGACATCAGGTCTATATTTATATTGCGAAATCCGGCCTCCCTAGCCATGTCAAATGCGGCGAGGAACTGGTCATAATTGTGTATCCTGCCCAGAGCTTCCAGCTCATTTTTCTGTGCGGACTGAAGGCCTATGCTCATCCTGTTTATGCCATTTGCTATATATTCTGCTGCCTTACGGCTGGTCAGGGTGCCCGGATTTACCTCTATGCTTATCTCCGCATCCTCTGCGACATCGAACAGCTTCCTCACCGTCGTCATTACAAGTGTGATCTCGTCCGGCTCCAGTATGGATGGGGTTCCGCCTCCTATGTATATTGTCCTGACCTTGTGGGTCTCCGCCAAATACGAGTAGCTTTTCAGCTCCTCGCACAGGGCTTCGATGTATTTCTCACGGTACACTCCATATCCCGACATGCAGGCTGCCCCCACCGGAAATGACAGGAAGTCGCAGTATGCACATTTCTTCACACAGAATGGGATATGTATGTATATGCTGAGCGGCTTCTTCTCATATGACTCTAAAACTTCGTCATTATTTGCATCGCCGAAATCCCGATCTGAATTTTCGGTATTTATTATATCTATCATTAGTATCCTTCCTTTTTATTTCAAATATCGTCACCGCATGAAAAAAGCCGCTACTAAGAATGCTCCTGTCAGAATGCTCTCATTAACGGCTTTTCTACGATTCTATTATTTCTTATTTAATATAACCGTGTCACTGTGTTCCCGGTCTTTTCTATTCCTCATCAAGCTTCAGGACAGACATAAATGCCTTCTGTGGTATCTCCACATTGCCCACCTGTCTCATTCGCTTCTTTCCTTCCTTCTGCTTTTCAAGGAGCTTTCTCTTTCTGGATATATCTCCGCCGTAGCACTTGGCAAGGACATCCTTTCTCATGGCCTTGACTGTCTCGCGGGCTATTACCTTGCCGCCTATGGCCGCCTGGATCGGGATCTCGAACAGATGTCTCGGGATCTCGTCCTTGAGCTTCTCGCACATCTTTCTGCCCCTTTCATACGCTGTATCCTTGTGTATGATAAATGAGAGTGCATCGACCTCTTCCTTATTGATAAGGATGTCCAGCTTCACAAGCTCTGAGCGGACATAGCCCTTCATCTCATAGTCAAATGAAGCATAGCCCCTTGAACGCGACTTAAGTGCATCAAAGAAATCGTATATGATCTCGTTCAGTGGGAGGTCGTACTTGAGAAGCGCTCTTGTCTCCTCCATGTACTCCATGCTCTTGTACACGCCTCGTCTCTCCTGGCAGAGCTGCATGATGGCACCCACATACTCTGTTGTGACCATGATCTCCGCATCGACAAATGGCTCCTCCATGTACTCTATGGTGGAAGGATCCGGCAGATTCGACGGATTGGTGAGCTCTATCACATTCCCATCTGTGGTATGTACCTTATATACAACGCCTGGCGCTGTGGTTACCAGATCAAGATTGAACTCCCTCTCCAGTCGCTCCTGAACTATCTCAAGGTGAAGCAGTCCAAGGAAACCACATCGGAAACCAAAGCCCAGTGCTATGGATGTCTCCGGCTCAAAGCTGAGCGCCGCATCATTTAACTGAAGTTTCTCAAGGGCATCCCTGAGATCCGGATACTTTGCTCCATCCGCAGGATAGAGTCCGCAGTATACCATAGGCTGTGCCTTCTTGTATCCAGGAAGCGCCTCGTCACATGGCCTGTCCGCCTGTGTGACTGTATCTCCCACTGTGGTATCCTGTACATTCTTAAGGCTGGCTGTTATGTAACCAACCATACCGGCTGACAGCTCATCACATTGGACAAATCTTCCCGCTCCGAATATTCCGACCTCAACCACCTCAGCCTCAGCTCCGGTGGCCATCATCCTTATGGTGGTTCCCTTCTTCACGCAGCCGTCAAATAATCGGCAGAATATGATAACTCCCTTGTAGGAGTCATACAGACTGTCGAATATAAGTGCCTTGAGTGGAGCCTCAGGGTCACCATGCGGTGCCGGCACCTTCTTCACGATCTGTTCAAGCACTTCTTCTATATTAATCCCATTCTTTGCCGATATCCTTGGGGCATCCTGTGCCTCTATTCCAATTACATCCTCGATCTCGTTCACGACCCTCTCCGGATCTGCTGACGGGAGGTCTATCTTGTTGATGACTGGCATGACATCAAGGTCATGATCCAGCGCCAGGTATACATTCGCCAGGGTCTGCGCCTCTATGCCCTGTGCGGCATCAACCACAAGTATGGCTCCCTCACAGGCTGCCAGACTTCGAGATACCTCATAATTGAAATCCACATGTCCCGGAGTGTCTATGAGATTGAATATGTACTCCTGTCCATCATTGGCATTGTACACGATCCTGACACACTGTGCCTTGATGGTGATTCCACGCTCCCTCTCAAGATCCATATTGTCAAGAACCTGATTCTGCATCTCCCTGCTGGTCAGAGTTCCGGTCTTCTCTATGATCCTGTCGGCAAGTGTTGATTTACCGTGATCTATATGCGCTATTATACAGAAATTTCTTATCTTTGACTGGTCTAAATGCTCCATGTTTTCACATCCTTATCTATGTCCCGCGCCTTGTATGTGCAGGCTCTTTTATTCTTATACTTGTCTTACTCGCATTTGACGTTAATATAACATGTATGAGCATATAACTGCAAGTGCCAATATGCCACTTAATCCTCACTTCAGAAGCACCTTTGCAAGCATTGCGGCAAATGGTTCGATGGCGTTGTATTCCTCCTCCACCGTGTTAGTCTGTGCGCCTATCTCTGCCAGCATGGCGTGCGGCATGAGATCCATGTTGTACCGGCTCGTACTTATGTATATCTTGCGCATCATGTCGCCGTAATTTGCCCTGCCCGCCAGATAGGTCTGAAGTGCAAATGCCATGTTGTCGACCTTGTTGTCATTGCTCCAATAGTCCACATCGTTGCCATCCTCGTCACGGCACATACCATTTAACAGCATGATCTGTGCTGTGGGCTTTCCATCCACATCTGTAACCAGATGTGTGTCATCCGGCACACCATCCCTGTGGAGATCTATGATGACCTCTATCTCAGGATTGTCCTTAAGTATCTGTGACACACCTTCCCTCGAATAATCATAGGAAGCGTTCCTGTCAAGAACCCCTGTCATCATGTCATATGCCGTGGTGTCGTGGTACACCGGTATGCCATATGTATCCGTGAGTATCTCCGCCAGGCGGTTGCCAAGTCCTATCACCGTGTCGTCAACCTCGCCCGGTCTTGAGTCCGCAAATGCCTCAGAGCCGTGGGTGTGATATATCAGAACCTTGTATCCGCCCGTGTCCATATCCAGCGACAGATCTTTGCCGAGCAGATTTTCCGCATCCAGCTCGTCTTTTTTGACGCACTTAGGGTATGTGGCGTTATAACAATATGAAAGGAGTGTATCTGCGTCCATACCTATATAAGAGCTCGTTATATCCGCCATGGCCGACACTGTCCTGGCATCAGCGGATCTCTGCGTAGCTTCTGTGGTCTCAGTGCTGGCAGGCGCAGAAGTCTCTGAAGTCTCCGCCTGCGATGATGCCTCGCCTTCGGAATCCGCATCCTCCGTCTGGTATGTCCTGCCCTCCTCGCACACCTCCCTGACCTGGGATTCCCAGTAATCCATGTAACAGTACACATCCGGCTCAGCCGCACCGGGGCTGTATATGCTCCCGCCTGCATCTCCTGAAGAGCTGCCATATATCCCACGGTACACCAGCTTCCACACATCATCAGCTATCCCTGTCCTTATCAATATCCCCGCGCACACCAGAATCACCCACGCAAGTATATACACAGTCTTCGTATGAAGCTTTCTGTCCGACATATATTTCCACCCCTTTTGAATATGCTATGGCCTCTGTTATCCATTATTCAAATATATGAGTGTACGTGCCAAATGATTCCCTGTATTTTTCTCTACATCGCTATGGCATTTATCGCCTCAGATATCGTAAAGCTGATGCGGCGCACTAGCTCGTCTATATTTTTCGGTGTCACGAACATATCCGCCATATCCTCGTCCAGAAGATTGCACGCTATCTGGTATCTCTGCTTCTCCGTGAACTCCCTCATGATCCTGCGCCCGTAGGTCTCGTTAAATGCATCAGCCACCTCATCCAGCGAATCGTCTATGATGGATGGAACGGAGATGACTGTCGGAACACCGACTGCGATCACGCGTCTGCCAAGGTTGTCTGAGCTCAGTGTCTTTCTGTTGTTGCCGACACCGGAGCCGGGGCTTATACCTGTATCCGTGAGCTGGATGGTGCATCCGAGTCTCTTGCTGCTTCTGGCCGCCAGGGCGTCTATTGCAACCACGATCTCCACGTCTATCTCATCGCATATTCCCCTGACTATATCCACAGTCTCTATTCCGGTCTGTGCCATGACTCCCGGACATATGGCACTCATGACCAGATCTGGCTTTCCCGGAGTGTCCAGGTGCCTTGTCACATACAGATTGTCTATGACCAGCGGGCCTATGGAATCCGGGGTGACCTGCCTGTTGCCAAGTCCGACCACCAGTATATTTCCCGCATGCCCCATGAGCTCCCTGAGTCTGCCCTCAAGCTCCGCCCTCAGAGGTTCATGTATGGACTCCTCATATTCCTTAAGCTTGGAACACTCTATCGTTATATATTGTCCCTTTGCCTTTCCCAGATTTTTCTCCCCTATCTCATCCAGCACCGTTATGGTGGTGGTCTTGATGCTCCTGTCCTCATTCACCACCGTCTTCACCTTGACCCCAGGCATATTTCTCCTGTCGGCTACATTTTCTCTGAGCTCTATCGCAAGATCCGTACGTATCTCCCTGTTCATATGCGTCCTCCTTACATAACCCATTACATGTATAATAAAATACCCCGGCGGATGCATTTTTATGTATCCGCCGGGGCATTCCACGGTAAATCTTACATTACCTTGCCAAGTATTCTGTTGATCACTTCAGGATATCCGCACACCCTGAGGACAGGTGGCTCCCACTCCAGGGATGCCGTCTGATAAAAGCATGTCGACACACCGACTTCTATTCCGCCCTCCATCTCTGATGATCTTACGATCCTTCCAAATTTCTTCTTGTCCTTAACAAGTCCCCAGGCGGCTTTGTTGATGGTAAATTCCACCACCGGGTAGCCTCCCACATATCCTGTCACCTTTGCGTCGTCCACATATGACAGCTCGTCCTTCCAGTATTCAACCGCTTCGTCTATTGATGCAAACATATATCTTCTCCTGTTTATTCTGCACTTTTTTATATTTATTATGCTTTTGAATCATACCGTTGTCAATTTACTCTTTCTGATTTTTTCGTTCACGTTTATTAATTTTTGTTTTGTTGCAATATTTTTTTCTTTATTATTATACTGTTATTTGATATACTAATTTGAAGTGTATATTAACGGCAGTAGTCTGCCCTTATTTAGAATTTACTTTTACAATTAAATAGCGGGGATCTATCCCCCAGGTTTTAAGGAGGTCTTTTTATGGATTTTACTAAGAAGGGAGCGGTGAAGGCTCAGAAGGAGCTGGTATCCAAGCTTCCAAGAAACCGGCGTAAGCTTAACATTTCTGTGTTTAAGATTATACTGGTGCTGGTGCTCGCCATTGTGATAGTCGGTGTCGGAGCCGGATTTGGAGCCCTCAAGGGTATTCTGGATGATACGCCGAACATCAACGCTGACGCTCTCATACCTAAGGGATACAAGACAACTCTTGTATACCAGAATGGAAAGGAGATCACGACACTTGCCAATTCCAACTCCAACCGAGAGTATGTGTATTACGACTCTATTCCTGAGGATCTTGTGAATGCATTTGTCGCTATAGAGGACAGACGTTTCTGGGAGCACAACGGAATCGATGTACAGGGTATCGCCAGAGCATTTATAAAGGGTCTCAAAAGCGGAGACTTCGATGAGGGTGCTTCCACTCTTACACAGCAGCTTATCAAGAACAACGTGTTCAACGTCGGACTGAATGAGTCAACTTTCCTGGATAAGCTTGAGCGTAAGGTTCAGGAGCAGTACCTGGCTGTGGATATGGAGAAGAAGATCGACAAGAAGTCGATAGTCGAGTATTATCTGAACACCATATATCTCGGAGAAGGCTGCTACGGTGTTGAGACCGCTGCCAAGACTTACTTCGGCAAGGGGCTCAGCCAGTTATCGGTATCTGAGTGTGCCGTGCTCGCAGCAATTCCGCAGAACCCTACCAAATACGATCCTCTCCTGTCGCCTGACGACAACAAGACCAGAAGGACCCAGGTTCTTAAATACATGCTGGATCTTGAGTATATAACACAGGCGCAGTATGACGAGGCTATAAACGATAACGTTTACAAGCGTATCGCTTCCGTATCTAAGAAGGAAGAAAAGCAGCAGAAGACAGAGGTCAACTCCTACTACACTGACGAGGTCATCAAGCAGCTTCAGAATGATCTGGTTGCCAAGGGCTACTCAGAGGACGAGGCAGAGTCACTGATCTGGTCAGGCGGACTCAAGGTCATCGTTTGTCAGGATCCTGAGATCCAGGAGATCGCTGACTCAGTTGTAAATGATACATCCTACTGGCCTGAGCCTGTATATCAGCTCAACTACGCTCTCACTCTTGCTGACAAGGAGACAAAGGTCCAGACAAACTACAGTGTAGAGAATCTCGAGAGCTGGTTTGCTGAACAGCAGGGCTACGATTATAGTGCAAGATATTACAGTGAGGATGAAGCCCGTGCAGCGGCTGACGAGTTCAGGGATGCCATGGTTGCCGAGACCGGCGACGAAGTCTTCATGGAGACATTCAAGCTTGTCATACAGCCACAGGTATCATTCACTCTCATGGACCAGAACACCGGTCAGGTCAAGGCACTTGTCGGAGGCCGTGGAGAGAAAACTGAGAACAGATCATTCAACCGTGCAACTGAGGCTACCAGACAGCCTGGTTCTTGCTTCAAGATAGTTGCCACATACCTTCCTGCACTGGACGCGTGCAACATGTCTCTTGCCACCGTATACGATGATGCACCTTACTACTATGAGAATGGTAATCAGGTATTTAACTGGTACGGCGGATACTGGGGACCTAAAACTATAAGATATGCTATCATGGAGTCTATGAATATCATAGCTGTAAAGTGTATCACAGACGTAACTCCACAGCTCGCATATGACTATCTGCTGAAGCTTGGATTTACAACTCTTGTTGAGAGAAAGACAGACAGCGATGGTCTCATCCTGTCAGATATCAACCAGTCACTTGCACTTGGTGGTCTGACAAATGGTATTACCAACCTAGAGATCACAGCTGCATATGCAACCATCGCCAACGGTGGTAATTATATAAAGCCTGTGTTCTACTCAGAGGTTTACGACCATGAAGGCAATCTTCTGATAGACAACAGGGAGCCTGAGAAGACACGTGTCATATCAGAGCAGACAGCATGGCTTCTCACAAGTGCCATGCACGACGTTGTAACAGGAGGTACCGGTTCAGGTGCCAACTCTTACACAGGTATGTATACAGCAGGTAAGACAGGTACCACATCAGGAGACTTTGATAACTGGTTCTGTGGTTATAACCCATACTACACAGCTTCTATATGGCTTGGAAATGATGAGAACATCACATACAGCCCTGGTTCTATCAAGTGCTATATGTGGAGAGATATCATGGATCAGGTCATTGAGAAGAAGGGACTTGATACATCGGCTACATTTGAGATGCCGGACGGAATCGTACAGGCCACTGTATGTTCGGATACAGGACTTCTTCCATCGAATGGATGTCCTACCGTAACAGATTACTTTGACGCATCCAAGATTCCTACAAAGTACTGTCCAGGTGTCAAGAAGGTTGTCGTATGTAACGAATCACACATGCTTGCCAACAAGGAATGTCCTGAGACTACAACCTTCATCTACAAGCTGAATGATGATGGTGAATATGTTCTTGAGGGTTACACATGGGATGAATCACTCCTCAAGGAGCACTGTAACATCCACGGCAAGAAGAAGGATACAAAGAAAACTACCAAGGCAACAACGACAACCGAGGATACATCGGAGGATACAACGGATGATACAACAACGGAGGAGCCTACAACGACTGAGGAACCTACAACCGAGGAACCTACGTCAGAGGAACCTACCTCTTCAACAGAGATAACCACAACCGAGGAACCAAGCTCGGATGATTCAACCGATACAACTCAATGACGGAAAGCCCCATCATACAATTCAATGTATGGTGGGGCTTTTTATATCTGCCTGTCTTCTATTTCTATTTTGTCATCTTCGGCTTGAATATCAGCGATGCAATATATCCAAATATCAGTGCAGCCGAACTTCCAACCGCAGCCATCTGGAAACCTCCGCGGAACAGTCCGATAAATCCATCCTTATCAACCGCCTCGGTTATACCCTTCCACAGATTATATCCAAATCCTGTGAGCGGCACCGACGCTCCGCACTGTGCAAATTCCAGAAGCGGCTTGTATATTCCAAGAGCTCCAAGCACAACTCCCGTACAGACGAGTATGACCATTATCCTTCCCGGAAGGAGCTTGGTCTTATCCATCAATATCTGGGCAAGGACACATATTATTCCGCCAACCACAAACGCTTTTACATAATCCATTTACATCTACTCTCCTTTCTTTTCGTGATGCTCTATCATGACCGCATGGGCTATCCCCGGTATGGTCTGCCCCTCGTTATAGCTCACGGTGGAAAGCAGTGCTCCAGTCGGAACAAACAACACTCTCTTCCACTCCCCGGAGCTCAACTTCTTCAATATATATCCGGCGAGGACGGTCGCCGAGCAGCCACAGCCCGATCCGCCAGAGTGGGTATCCTGTTCCTCGTTTTCAAATATCTCTATACCGCAGTCCATATGATTTGCCGATATATCCACATTGTTCATGCTCAGAAGATCCTCAAGTATCGTCTTGCCGACCTTGCCGAGATCACCGGTTATTATCCTGTCGTAGTATGTGGGCTTTATTCCAAAGTCCTGAAGATTCTGATATATGACGGCAGCCGCCGCTGGTGCCATGCACGCTCCCATGTTGAGGGAATCCTTCACACCATAGTCCACTATCTGCCCTGTGGTTACGCCCTGGATACACACATCTGACTCTCTGTCTGACACCACAAAGGCACCACTTCCCGTGACCGTCCAGGTAGCTGACAGGGGACGCTGATTTCCATATTCCAAGGGAAAACGGAACTGCTTCTCCGCACTTCCATAGTGGCTTGACGCCTCCGCAATGACGTTGTCCGCATACCCCGCCGCCACAGTCATGGACGCAAGCGACAGTGCCTCCCCGCACGTCGAGCACGCACCATACAGACCGAACACCGGTATCTCCATATCCTTGATTCCAAATGTCGACGCTATGAGCTGTCCCAGCAGATCCCCGGCAAATATATACCTTATATCCTGCTTGACTATTCCCGCCTTCTGTATGGCAAGGGTCACCGCCTGACGCACCATCTCGCTCTCGCCTTCCTCCCAGGAATCTTTGCCAAATGTTGCATCCTCGCTCACTCTGTCAAAATATCTCGCCATGGGGCCATCTATCTCCTTCGGCCCCGCCACCGCTGCTGCCCCCAGTATATATGGGGGATTGCCAAATTTTATGCTCTGTTTTCCTTTTTTCTCATTCATATCATGCAACTCCCTTATATGGATAAATGTAACTGTTACTATAATTCCCTTATGCACTGCAGATTATAATGGTAGTTTTTGTTAATCTCAGCACTGGACAAATTCATTTATTTGCTTTAACATTACTAAAGTTGCTTTACAAAGAAAAAGGAATGGAGAATCGCCGTGGAATTTACAAAGGAATACTGGGTAAACTGTTTTAGCAGATGTGTCAGATATGCTACGACTTTTTTCAAATGGATAGTTTTTTCACTGATAATGGGAACGATATGCGGGCTTGTCGGAACAGCTTTTCATATATGCGTAGAGTACGCCACCGGCTTCCGTGAGAACAATCATATGATAATATATTTTCTGCCGCTTGCGGGAATCGTGATCGTATTTATATACAGGATCTGTGGAATAAGACATTCCAAGGGAACCAATCTTGTCATCGGTTCCATAAGAAGTGTGGAGGACGAGATTCCTTCCCGTATGGCTCCGCTGATCTTCATATCGACGGTCATTACACACCTCTTTGGAGGTTCATCCGGCCGGGAGGGTGCCGCCCTTCAGATAGGTGGAAGCATCGGTGTCTCTATAGGCAAGCTGTTCAAGCTGGATGACAGCGACAAGCACATACTCACACTGTGCGGTATGAGCGCTGTCTTTTCGGCACTGTTTGGAACGCCAATAACGGCTGCACTTTTCAGTATGGAGGTCATAAGTATCGGCATCCTCTACTACTGCGCATTTGTGCCTTGTCTGTTCTCGTCAGTCATCGCATACGCAATAACGAAAAAGCTTCACGTTGTACACGACCACTACAATATAGCCGGCATGCCGACATCCATGGATGTGCCTTTGGTGATCAAGGTCATCGGTCTGGCTATCCTGTGCGCAGTGCTCAGCAGTCTGTTCTGTATATTCATGAACGTTGTGCACAAGCTTTTCCGCAAATATTTCAAGAACCAGTATGTGCGCGTATTCGCAGGAGGCGTGATGCTCGTCCTGCTCAACATAATACTCAACACCACCGACTACAACGGAACCGGTATGAACATCATCGCCCAGGCGCTCAACGGAGAGGCAAAACCAACGGCTTTCCTTCTCAAGGCGCTGTTCACCGCCATAACAATAGGCTGTGGATTCCGAGGCGGTGAGATCGTTCCATCGTTCTTCGTCGGTGCCACATTTGGATGCGTCATGGGTGGACTCATGGGACTCGACCCGGGCTTTGCCGCTGCCCTAGGAATGGTGTGCTTCTTCTGTGGCGTGGTAAACTGTCCTCTTACATCTCTGTTCCTGAGCATAGAGTTGTTCGGAGCGCACGGAATACTTCTGTTCACCATAGGATGTGCCGTCAGCTACATGCTGTCCGGCTATTACAGCCTGTACAACGAGCAGAAGATCATCTACTCCAAGCTCCGCCCTCACTATGTCAATCTCTACACCAACCAGGAGATAAAGACCAAGGAACCGGGATTCCTGGAAGGCCTTATAAGGATCAGGGAGGACGACTCAGACGACATTGAGGAGTAGCCGGCAGCTACTCTTCCTGAGTATCTTACTCAGACTCAGTCGTCTTCTTATCTGTGTCTGAGCTGTCACTCTTATCTTTGTTCTGATCCTTATCTTTGTCTTTATCCTTGTCCCTTGGAAGCTTTCCTACCTTGTACACCTCGTCACGCTTAGAGTACACGCTTATCGCCTCAGGATTGTCCGATATGACATTTCCATCGCCGTCATACACTCTTCTGTAGGACTGCACTGTAAGGCCCTCTATTCCCACTGTGTCAAGCACCTGCTCATCCTTGCCAAGACTCTTGTCCAGCTCATACTTGGTCTCATATGGCTCTGTCTCAACGGTCTCCGTGTAGAGCTCCACGCTGAACGGCTCCGTGATGGTGCCCCATATCGTACATGATGTGGAATATCCATCGTAGCTTGTGCTTATCTTTATCGGGTAATCCGTGTCATTTGTAAATACAAAGTCACATCCGCCCCACGCCACAGTGGCGTCAAGTCCCGCAGGAACATACGATGAAGGGTATGGATGACAATGTCTCTCATCTATCTCGAGATTCGCATACAGACACGCCATGTACATGGTGGATGACACCTGACATATTCCACCGCCCATGTCCATGACTGACTGTCCGTCAGCATATGATGGGCCCGGAAGGAAGCCTCTCTCCTCGGTGAGCTCTCCGACTCCGAGGTTATATGAAAATGACTCTCCCGGCATGAGTATGGTTCCATCGCAATACTGCGCCGCCAGCTTGACATTTGTCTTTCTGTTCTCTGAACCCTCAACCTCTGTGCTATATGAACTCATCTCGTCTCTGAACAGCAGCTTCCTGTATTCTTCCGTACTCATATCCGCCGGGGTGTATGTGAGCGGGATGCTCACGTCTGTTCCCTTCTTGGCAGATTCAAGGATCTTCTTTGCCGCCTCCAGATCAAAGTCCACACCATCCTTGGCCTCAACTACCTCGTAGTTCTTGTCCGGGTCAAGTGTTGGATTCTGTGGCTCACAATGTACCTTTTTGTATACCTCGTCCAGATCCACGTCAGCAGACACGACAGGACATTCCACCACAGTGTCATAGTCTCCTTTTGCTATCTGCTTCTTTATGCGGGTTACCAGCTTGTCTGTGTCTATCCTGTAGCTGCCCTTTCCCTTTGTCACAATTAGGTTCTTGTCCTCTATCCTGTATCCATCCTCTATATCCAGATCGACCTTCATCATATCACTGCTCTCGATGGCGGTCGTTATGATGCCGCTGTCGCCTATATATGGATAAATATCATAGCTGCTTCCAAGTGTCCATGATTCCAGAAGCCCATAGCCTCTTCTCCAGAAGCTGTGTGAGTCATCCTGTATCTTCTGCACAGACTTCTCAGAATCCATATCCAGCGCTGCCGACACATCCAGGGTGTAAGTCTTGTCATCCAGCTTCACCTGTATGCCCACACTGCTGTAATCGCGTCTGAACTGGTCATTTATGCTCTTTGCCGCCTCCGCAGATTTCATTCCGCCAACGTCTAATCCGTTTATGGTGGTCTTTTTGTACAGCTTTCTGTTGCCCACACACGCACATATTAGCGCATAAAATATCACCATGAACACCGCCGTGAGTATCCAGCTTATCACTCTGTATCGCTGCTGTCTCTTCCTCCACTGCTCAGATGCACGCCGTCCTGAAGCTCTCTGCCTGTTCTGCGCAAGTCTATTTTCAGTTGTATGTCCGTTTCTTCTTTCGTCTGCCATCTACATTCCCCTCATCCTGTAGAATAGATATTCCTTTGCAAGCTCCGAGTAGAGCTGCTGTACAGTCCACTCCCTGTTGCTCCGTGTCACTACCGACTTCAGCCTTACTGCCGGAAGCCCGGTCTTCTTATACCTTTCAAGAAATATATCAAGTTCTTTGCTGCTCACTCCGTCAAATATGAGCATATCCATACTGAGATCTTCCGTCTGTCCGGTCTCATCTCCACAGCCAGATATGTCAGCCGTGTCGCACAGACTTCCGACCTTCATACCATAATGCTTTCTCTGAATGTCAACGCACTCCGCACCTATGTCACTGCATATATCCTGTACTGCACTCTTCTGCTCAGGTGCCAGATTGACTGTCATTAGCCTCTTCATGTCAGCATTTCTCCTGTCTTTCTTCTTTTGTCCAAATCTATACCCATTATGTTATTTTTTCAAATATTGTCAACCGATGTGGGGAAAATATGTTGATTTTTAATTTAATAAACCCCATTTCACCATATTGAGACTATCCAATATATAACACCGAGCAGCCAGCTTGTAAATATACCGTACAGTATAACAGGCCCCGCTATGGTGAACGCCTTCACGCCCTTTCCGAACACTTCACCCTCAGTCTGGAATTCCACTATGGGCGCACACACACCATTTGCAAATCCTGTGATCGGCACAAGTGCTCCGGCACCGCCGTACTTTGCTATCTTCTTGTAGAGATTCAGACTTGTGAGGATGACACTTGCGAGGACGAGTATCAGCGATACATACGCATACGCCTCGTCTTCCTTCACATCGAAGTGTACTAGCAGGTCAAATATCCCCTGCCCTATCGTACAGATCACGCCTCCCACAAGAAACGCCCACAGGCAGTTTCTCGGAACGCTTGATGTGGGTGTCACAAGCTCCACATATTCATTGTAATCGCTCTCTGTAGGTTCAAACTTCATAACAAATACCTCCATTCAACACAAAATATTTTTGATCTTATCACATGCCAAGAACGACGCTCAGCACCGAGCCCACCAGTTTTCCCGCGGCCAGACCGTATATAACGTATGGAAGATTTCTTCTCACACTGAATCTTCTGGCTGCGATCGGTATGACATTCAGCACCTCCGTAAGTGCCCCCGCCAGGCATCCCACAAATATCCCTCCGAACAGACATATGATGGTATATCCCACCCATGTCACCGGAACCGATATTTTGAATACATATATCAGATTTGCCAGTGCCGCACCATATGCCAGCAGACACTCTATGAGCAGATAATGCCTTGCCCCCTTTACCTTCTCAAGAAGTTTTGGGAATATTCCTATCATGGATATAAATGCAAAATACCCGCCCGATATGGCCACACCGCTGGCAAAGCAGGCTATGGCAAGCATAGCGTATCTAATCAGCATCTCTCTCCGCCTTCTTTCTGGAGGCATCCGTTATGACTGTCTGGTTGACCTCCTGTTCATACTGTCTCATCTGAACCTGAAGCGGTGTAGGATCATCTGAGAATTTTTTCTTTGCACCGTGATTGAAAAATACGATTATACCGATGAAGAGCCCCAGGGAATATGCTATTCCCGCCACAGGATAGGCATCCCTGCCCTGCCCCACAAATATGTTGTGCATGACGTCAAGCTGTCCAACCATATTGACATCCGAGTTGTACGACATGATGGAAAAGCCTGCTCCGAAAAATGCGATGAAGCATATCATCAGAAATTTGAAGAACTGCTTTACTTTGTCGCTGGTGTCATATGTCCTGTAATACACGACAACGTCCGTCGCCCCTATGGTCTGTGTCTGGCAGTCCGGGTAGTGCTCCTGTATCACCTGCAGAATGTACATCACCGATATGACCTGCTGCTCCCTGCTGCCGGAAAAGCTCATGAGCTCCAGCTTCTCAACGCCGTATTTTATATCGGGATTCGGACTCAGCACCGTCGCCACATCCTTTATTTTGACCTTTCTCTTCTCCGCCAGGCAGCTCTCCGACAGTTTCAAATACAAAAGTTCAGCCATATACATGTCCCCTGTTCTTATATTCTAAGAATAGTCTGTCCATGTATATGGCTGATATTACTCCAATATTTTCCATCTGAGTCTTCCGAGTATCTTTTTCTCAAGCCGGCTCACCTGCACCTGGCTCATGCCAAGGATCTGACCTGTCTGTCCCTGCGTCTTGTCCTGAAAATACCTCAACACCACAAGTTTTCTCTCATCCGGCGTGAGCGTGTCCAGAAGCTGCGATACACACAGCCTGTCCACGATGCGGTCTCCATCTTCCGTGCCGCACATCTCCGCGTGAAGATCATCTATGCATGTCACATCCGATGCCGCGTCCATCGCCATCACAAGCTCTTCAGGTGTCGCTCCTATAGCCTCACATATCTCCTCCATTCCCGGCTCAGTCCCTCTGTTTTTTTCGACCTCGTGTCTGTATCTGTCTGCCCTGTAGTATATCGTTTTAAGATTTCTGCTGACCTTCACCATTCCGTCGTCCCTGAGAAAGCGTCTAATCTCCCCCTGAATGAGTGGAACCGCATACGTGGATAGTTTTACCTCATAGTCCATATCAAACCTGTCTATGGCCTTTACAAGGCCTATAAGCCCTATCTGTATAAGATCCTCAAGTTCCTGTCCTCTCCCCACATATCTTCTGGCAACGCTGACCACCAGTCCCATATTGTCCGTCACAAGTTTATCTCTGGCATCTCTGTCTCCATCTTTTGCAAGTTCAAGCAAACGATGATTATCCGCCATCAATATATCTCCTGACTTTTTCCTATTATCTTCTTCATATTTACCACGGTTCCCTCACCCACGCGGGATTCTACCTTTAGCTCATCCATGAAAGCCTCCATAAATGAAAATCCCATGCCCGATCTGCTTCCGTCCGTGACAGTGGTGTAAAGCGGCTCCATGGCCCTGTCGACATTCTCTATGCCGCAGCCGTGATCTGTGATCGTTATGTACAGGGTGCGCTCCTCTATGTATGCCTCCAGGATTATGCTTCCCTCCCCGGATCCATATCCGTGTATTATCGAATTCGTGACAGCCTCCGAAACCGCCGTCTTGACATCCTCCACCTCACTGAGTGTCGGATTTGTCCTCGTCAGCATAGCCGCCACCACGACTCTCGCCACAGCCTCATTCCGGGCATCACAGCCAAATTCCATGATCAATCTGTTCTTATCCATACCATTCTCCTCGTTATCTATATTTTATCTGTCCAATCCTCAGCCTCATCCCGGACACCGCTGTCCAGCCTTGTCGCGATCCTGTATATACCGGACATGAGCAGTATCCTGTCCATTCTCGCATTTACATTTATCACCCCAACGCTTCCCCCTCTGTCGTGGAGCTGTCTGTACCTTCTCGTTATAAGTCCTATCCCCGAGCTGTCCATGAACGTTGTCCTGCCAAAATCAAATATGGCATGTCTCACCACCTCCTCGGCAAATACTCCGTCTATCCCTGCGGTCATCTTCACCGCCGCATAATCATCCACCTCTCTGGGCATATATACGATTATAGTATCCCCCATTTTCTCGTAGATATTCATCTTCAATCCCCCTGTCACAAAATAAAAGGCACAAAAGAAACGGTTAATCCTTATCCGTCTCTTTTGTGCCTTCTATAAATTATAATCTTTTTATATGTCTTTTGTTACTGTCCGTCAGTTGTATCTGTTCCATCGCCTGTATACGAACTGTCGGTCGTGTCTGTTCCGTCACCTGTATACGTATTGTCGATGGTGCCTGTTCCATCATCCGTATACGTGTTGTCGGTCGTATCCGTTCCATCACCTGTATACGAGCTGTCGGTTGTATCCGTTCCGTCACCTGTGTCCGTGCTGTCGGTCGTACCTGTTTCGTCACCTGTGCTTGCGCTGTCGGTTGTATCTGTTCCGTCGCCCGTGTTCGTGCTGGCTGTACTTGCAGAATTCTTCTTTTCAAGTCCCGACTGTATGGCATCTTCATCCGCATAATCACACGCAACCGTGTAGTATACGGAGTTCGGACAATTCTCAACAAGCTGGTTAAATACCAGTGTGGCATTGTTATCATCTGAGAGTTTTAGATAACACATCGCCTTGTAGAACAGTGCCACATCGCTGTTAGGTGTATCCTGAAGGACTCTGTTCAGATCATCTATGGCAGCCTCATATGTCATGGCCTCGTACTTATAGATCGCCGACTGTACCCTTGCCTTATTGTCATCCGACAGAACCTGTGAAGCGTAATCGCCATACTTATCTATCTGTGTCTGAAGGTTCTTCGCCTCAGTCTCAGCATTTGTGAGCTTGGTGGTCATGCTGTCCACCTGTGACTGGAGCTCCGATATGGCCACATTCTTATCCGCTATCTCCTGACTGAATGTAACCTTCAGGTCTCTCTCTGAATTGTCAGCCACCTTATCCCTGTGCGGGATGATGAGCGTCCACATAGCCGCAAGTCCCAGAACAACTCCCGCTATGATATAAGCGATGGAATATTTGTAGAAATTGATGTCCTTGTATCTTCCAACCGGAATCGGATCCCCATCAAAATCCACCTCGCTGTTGCCGGCTATGAGCTTCTTCTGGTCATCCACGAACAGAGAATCCACATCGTAGTCCTCCTGCGGATAATCCCTGAAGTTCATGATCTCCTCATCAGTGTGGCCCATCTCATTGAAATATCTGACCGCCACTGGATTTGTCCTGTCTATCTTGATGACACGCTTGAGTGCCTTGCGAGCCTTGTCATATCTTCCCTCGTCGATGAACAGAAGTGCAAGGAGCAGGTATCCCTGTATAAATCTGCTGTTGTCGGAAAGTACCTTTCTGAGCTGTATAAAGGCAAGATCCTTGCTGCCCTGCTTCGCATATACCAGAGCCTGATTATACTTTCTGGTTACATTGTTCACCGCCTCCAGCCTGTGTGGGTTGGATTTTATCTCCTTGATGTATCTCTTGGCGACATTCTTGCCGTCAAAATAATTCACACTCACTACCCAGTGGCTGAGCGCCTGAACTATCTCTCCGGTCTCATAGTACACCAGTCCAAGAAGGTTCCGGGCATCTATATTCATCTTGTCATACTTCAGAGACAGCTTGAGCGCCTCCTCCGCACCTGACATATCCCTGACCCTCGCCTTATCAAGCCCTATGTTGTAATAGTACTTTGACGAGTTGAGAGCCTTGTTCACGTAATCTATCTTCAGTCCGCACCTGGTACAGTAGCCTGTGACGGCTATCGCTCCACCGCAGTGCTTACAATTCAGTACATCTGCCATATCTTAATCTCCCGACCAATCTGTGTTCTTTACTTCTCTGCTTCCTTTGCAACCCTCATCATCTCCTGCATGACATCCATGATGTCCTTGAGATCATTGTTGTATATTGCATCCTCTGCCTGGTCAAGTTCAAGTGCCGGCTTAAACCTCTTTATCTCTTCATCAAAATTGATCATGTCTGTTCCTCCATCTCTTGACACCGCCCACCAGATACAGGGAACCAACGCAGTATATGTTGGTATTCTCTCTGTCTCCTCTGAGCTCCACTGCCATATCCATGGCATCGTCAATCTCATCGCTGACCATGACCGGAGTATCCGTACACGCCGAGAATATCTCCGCCAGCTTTGCGGAATCCGCCTTTCTGCTGCTGTCAACGCTTGTGACTATTATCCTGTCAAACGTAATATTTCCAGCAAGCAAATGTATCATGGAGTCATACTCCTTATCCTTCACCGCCGCAAATACCAGTATCTTGTTATATTCCCCATGAAGCCTGTTCATGGTCTCTATATATGCATTTACAGCCTCCACATTGTGGGCACCATCCACATATATATGGGGAGCTATCTCCTCCATCCTGCCCTCCCAGTAGAACTGCAGGAGTGCATTCCTCACGGTCTTCTCTATATCCTGTTCCGGTACATTCCGCCTCTCCATGAGCATCCTGAATGCTGTCACGGCAAGGCTGACATTCTCCACCTGGTACAGTGATGTCTTCTGTATCTGTAAATTGCAATAACTATAATACCGATTATGCAATGAAAAATCAATGGTTTTGTTCCCCAAATGATTTATTATATAATCTGATTTTTCGACCGGAATTATGTCCGCTCCACGCTCTTTGGCAGTATCTTCTATGACCCGCGCAGCCGCCTCATCCCGCCTGAAATATATCACCGGAACACCCGGCTTGATGATGCCTGCCTTCTCATAAGCTATCTTCTCTATCGTGTCGCCAAGATACTCCATGTGATCCATTCCCACCGACGTGATGATCGTAAGCTCCGGCGTCAGGACATTTGTCGCATCCAGTCTTCCGCCCATTCCTGTCTCGTATACGGCAAAGTCACACTTCTGCTGTCTGAAATACACCGCCGCCATGGCAAACATGACCTCGAAGAACGAAGGGTGCTCCATGAACTGCCCCTTTACGGTCTCAAATGCCGACACAAAATCGTCATCGGATATATTTGTACCATTTATCTGTATTCTCTCGTTTATGGACACGAGATGGGGTGATATGAACAATCCCACTCTGTATCCCCGGGCTGCAAGCATCTGCGCCAGAGCGCGGCATGTGCTGCCCTTGCCGTTGGTTCCCGCCACATGTATCGCAGGAACAGCCTTCTCAGGGTTCCCCAAACGGCACAAAAGACTGGAAAGGTTCTCCTTGCCAATCTTCTGTGCAAAAAGCGGAATACCCAATATATAATCCACAGTCTCTCTGTAATCCGCCATTATGATTCTCCTATCTATCCGTCCGTGCGTGCTGCTCAGACCCAATTATCTATTGTCAACTTTCTCAGGGTAGAGGTCGTGGTTTGCCAGACGGTTCCAGGCAACCTCCTCCCACTTTGTTCCCGGTCTGCCGTAGTTGCAGTACGGGTCTATGGAGATTCCTCCCCTCGGTGTGAACTTGCCCCACACCTCGATGTACTTTGGATCCATCAGTTTTATGAGGTCCTTCATGATGATGTTCATACAGTCCTCATGGAAGTCTCCGTGATTTCTGAAGCTGAACAGATACAGTTTCAGCGACTTGCTCTCCACCATCTTCTCGCCCGGCACATATGATATGTACACCGTTGCGAAGTCAGGCTGTCCGGTGATCGGACAGAGGCTTGTGAACTCAGGACAGTTGAACTTTACAAAGTAGTCGTTGTCCGGATGCTTGTTGTCAAATGTCTGGAGCATCTCAGGTGCATAGTCCATGCTGTACTTTACGTCTTTATTTCCAAGGAGGGTCACACCCTCCATCTCTTCTTTACTTCTTCCCATTATGGTCTCCTATATTACTTTTATGATTCATGCTTATTCTGCTATATGATCACGCTGTATTACTGCTCCTGCAGTGCTTCTGTCACAGACTTGATGAGCAGCTTAACAGCCTCGTCACAGTGCTCCTTCTTAACGATAAGTGGAGGTGCGATCCTTATGATGCTGTCTCTTACCGCTGTTATGAGGAGCTTGTTCTCAAGCGCTCTGTGCTTTACTTCAAATGCGATAGGCTTGTTGAACTCAACGCCTATAAGAAGACCACGTCCTCTGATCTCCTTGACACAAGGAAGTGCCTTGAGTTCCTCCATGAAGTATGCTCCTACTTCCTTTGCATTCTCGTAGAGCTTGTTATCCAGTATCTCATCTATCTCTGCAAGCGCCGCTGCACAACACACAGGGTTGGCTGCGTATGTTGAACCGTGGGCACCAGGTGTAAATGCTGCTGCTATCTTGGTGCTTGTACACATCGCGCCTATAGGCATACCGCCCCCGATGGCTTTTGCCATGGATACCATGTCAGGCTTTACGCCATATGTCATATATGCCATGATGTCTCCGGTTCTTCCCCATCCGGTCTGAACCTCGTCGAACATGAGGAGCATGTTCTTCTCATCACAGAACTCACGAAGTCCTTTAAGGAACTCAGGGTCTGCAGGGTATACACCACCCTCGCCCTGTACAGGCTCTACCATGATTCCTATGGTGTTCTCATCGCATTTGCTCTTGAAGTCCTCAAGGTTGTTATACTCTGCATATGTGAATCCCGGAAGGAGTGGTGCAAATCCCTTGTGGCAGGCCGAATCAGGCTGGCCTGTTGCCGACAGTGCACCGTATGTTCTTCCGTGGAAGCTGTTCTTCGCTGTCACGATCTTATATCTGTCCGGTCCGTAATTGTCCACGCCGTACTTTCTAGCCATCTTGATCATGGCTTCATTTGCCTCTGTTCCTGAGTTCTGGAACACGATCTTCTCCATGCCTATGGTGTCACACACCTTCTTTGCAAGGAGTATCATTGGAAGTGTATATGCATAGTTGGATGCATGTATTACATTTGCAGCCTGGTCAGCTATGGCCTTTGCAACCTTCTTGTTGGCATTTCCCGCGCTGCTTACCGCTATTCCTGCGAAGAAGTCGAGGTATCTGTCGCCGTTCTCAGCGTACACATACATGCCATCGCCCTTCTCCTCTATGAATTCCCATCTTCTGGACTGCTCTGCCAGATATGTATCTACTATCTCTAAAAGTTCTTCTCTTGTATAACCTGATTCACTAACCTTCATCTTTCTCTCCTTTTGCCTTTATCTACTTTATAGGCAATTGCGAAACATGATTACATATGCAGAGGTGCTTTAGCATACCAATCAGGGGTCGTTTCCACTTAACTCAGTCTGCAGCGGTACTAAAGATGCCGCTGACGCGCCATCTAAGTACCGGCGACTTCGTATTCCCCTGATCTGGTACGGCTAAACACCTCTTGCATGTTCAATTCTTGAATTTCGCAATTGCCTATAATCTACTTCACTGAGTATCGCATCTCGCACGCATACATTATATACACAAAGCCCGCCACTGGCAAGCGTTCGTGAAATATAACAGATAAATGCTTTAACCACCGTTAAAAAGGACTGTACCGTGAGGTATACCTCAAAGCACAGCCCTTTTATATTTATGCATTTCTCTGTATTATCTTGCAAACTGGGAATTGTACAGATTCGTGTAGAAGCCGCCCTTTGCAAGCAGTGTCTCGTGATTTCCCTGTTCGATGATGTGCCCGTCCTTCATGACTAGGATGACATCTGACTCCTTGATGGTTGACAGTCTGTGTGCAACCACGAAGCTTGTTCTGCCCTTCATCATCTTAGCAAATGCTCTCTGTATCCTTATCTCAGTTCTTGTATCTATGGATGATGTTGCCTCATCCAGTATGAGCATAGGTGGAAGATCCAGCATTACTCTGGTTATACAGAGGAGCTGCTTCTGTCCCTGTGACAGGTTTCCTCCGTCCTCGGTTATATATGTGTTGTAGCCGTCAGGAAGTCGCTTGATGAAGCTGTGAGCATGAGACTGCTTTGCAGCTTCGATGATCTCCTCGTCTGTGGCATCAGGTCTTCCGTATGCTATGTTGTCCCTTATCGTACCGCTCTTGAGCCAGGTCTCCTGGAGCACCATTCCGTAGTTGCCGCGGAGGCTCTTTCTTGTGACCTCTCTTATGTCATATCCATCCACGGATATGCTTCCAGCATCCACATCGTAGAATCTCATGAGCAGGTTGATGACTGTACTCTTACCACAGCCTGTAGGTCCCACTATTGCTATTCTCTGTCCGTTCTTCACGTTCAGATTGAGGTTCTTGATGAGCTCCACATCTTTGTTGTATGAGAAGTCAACATTCTTAAGGTCCACCTCACCGTGAACGTCTGTGAGCTCGTGTGCGCCAGCAGGCTCTGCAGCCTCTGGGTCCTCGTCTATAAGCTCAAACACTCTGGCAGCGGATGCCAGCGCGTTCTGAAGCTCTGTGACAACGCCTGATATCTCATTGAACGGCTTTGTATACTGATTTGCATAGCTCAGGAAACTTGTGAGCTGTCCAACTGATATAAAGCCCTTTATAGCTGTTATGGCACCTATGATTCCAACGCCTGTGTACACAAGGCTGTTGACAAATCTTGTACTAGGATTTGTTATCGATGAGAAGAATGTAGCCTGAAGTCCTGCCACATTAAGTCTTCCATTGACCTCCTGGAATCTGTCGCAGGTCTCATCCTCCATGGAGAATGCTGTGACTACCTTCTGGTTCTCAACCATCTCATTTACAAGGGATGTGAGCTCACCCTTGATCTCAGCCTGCTTCCTGAACATACTGTATGTTCTCTTTGCTATGAATGACGCAACAAAGAGTGATACCGGAGTGATACATACGACCACAATGGCTATGATCCAGTTGATCGACAGCATGAAGCACAGTGTTCCTACTATAGTCATAACTCCTGTGAATAGCTGTGTAAATCCCATCAAAAGTCCGTCTGAGAACTGGTCTACGTCAGCTATGATCCTGCTGACTATGTCTCCGTGTGTATGTGAATCCACATATGAGAGCGGCAGGCTGCCAAGCTTCTCATATGCCTTTGTTCTTACATCATTAACCACCCTGTATGTGATCATGTTGTTGAGCACGTTCATGACCCACTGTGCAACAGCCGTTATAACGACCACAATCACAAGCTTTGCAAGCATTCCTTTAAGTCCTGTAAAATCTACTTTTCCCGGTCCAACGACCCTGTCAACTGCATGTCCCATGATGATAGGTGCATACAGTGTGAGCACGACCGATATGGCTGCACATATGAGAGACAGAACCACGAGGAACCTGTATCTCTTGATATATTTCAGTATTCTGAGTATCGTCTTTTTATTTACTGATTTATTCCCTTTATCTTTACTCATGAGACAGTTCCTCCTCCGAAAGCTGTGACTGACATATCTCCCTGTATATCTCACAGTTAGAAAGCAGCTGTCTGTGGGTTCCTATCCCGGCTATCTGACCATCATCCATGACGATGATCTTATCCGAATTCATGATGGTCGACGCTCTCTGTGACACAAGGAATACAGTCATGCCCTTTGTCTTCTCCCTGATTGCTTTTCTGAGAGCCGCATCAGTTGCAAAATCTAGCGCCGATGCGCTGTCATCCAGTATCAGTATCTCAGGCTTTCTGACGACCGCTCTGGCTATGGTAAGCCTCTGCTTTTGTCCACCCGACAGGTTCTTGCCCCCCTGGGTGATCTTGAAGTATATTCCATTCTCCTTGCCGTCTACAAACTCCTTGGCCTGGGCTATCTCAAGCGCCTCGTCTATCTCTGCTTCAGTCGCATCCTGCTTGCCCCACCTGATATTGTCTGCTATTGTTCCGGCAAACAATACAGCCTTCTGCGGTACCACTCCGACCTTATGCCTGAGCTCGTCCAGGGTGTAGTCCTTTACGTCAACTCCGTCTATGCACACGCTTCCCTGGCTGGCATCGTAAAATCTTGGGATCATGTTTACAAGAGAACTCTTTCCTGAACCCGTACCGCCTATGATTCCCACAGTCTCGCCCGGTGCCACGTCAAATGTTATATCTGACAAGGAATCTGCTCCGGCCCCAGCATATCTGAGATTTGCATCCCTAAAGCTTACCTTTACAGTATTTGCCGGTGATCCTGCTGCCTTGCCTGTTCCGTCTGTTATCGATGGTTGCTGATCCATGACCGCATTTATTCTCTTTGCGCAGGCAACAGCCTTGGTGATCGTCACGATAAGGTTTGCGAGCTTGATGAGCTCGACGAGTATCTGTGACATATAGTTGACAAGTGCGACGACCTTTCCCTGTGTGATGATTCCCGCATCTGTCTGTCCCGCTGCGATCCAGATTATAGCTGCGGTTGAGAGATTGATTATCACATAAGTGACAGGATTCATGAACGCTGATATACGTCCTGCAAGGAGCTGGAACTTCATCAGGTCATCCGTGGACTTGTCAAACTCCTCAAATTCCTTGTCCTGTCTGTTGAAGGCTCTGATAACTCTCGCGCCCTCAAGTCCCTCACGGGTGAGCAGTGTGACTCTGTCCAGTCTGTTCTGCACCTTCTTGAACAGAGGTATGCTGAGTGCCATAACACCGAACACAACAATTGAAAGTGCCGGTATGGTCACCACAAATGTCATGGCCGACTTCACGTCGATGGTGAATGACATGATCATGGCACCGAACACTATGAACGGTGAACGGAGGAACAGTCTGAGCACCATGTTGACTCCTGTCTGTACCTGGTTCGTGTCACTGGTCATTCTCGTGAGCAGTGTGGATGTTCCTATGCTGTCGATCTCTGTGTATGAAAGTGATGTAATATGCCTGAACAGATCATTTCGAAGTGCTGTTCCAAATCCTGTAGCAGCCTTTGCCGAAAAATACTGGGCGGTGATAGAACACACCAGACCGATAATTCCCAAAAGTATCATGACGAGACACATCTTCACAACGTAGCTTATGTCACGCCCTGCTATACCGACATCGATTACATTTGCCATGACGATCGGGATAAGCAATTCAAATGTTGCCTCCAACATCTTAAAAAGCGGGGCAAGTATGGACTCTTTCTTATAGTCCTTAAGATATCTAAGTATTCCCTTCATCTCTTCTCCTAACAATACTCATTCCGTATATAACAGACACAGATACCATCCATGTCGTCATTACTCAAATAGAACTTCCACACCATATATAAGGTGCGGAAGTTCTATTTCAAGCTATGCTGCAATGGCGCTGATTATCTGAGTAATTGTCTGTTACCAATGTTATCATATCCCTTGCAATTATATATCAGTCCTCATCGTCCTCTTCCGGAAGATTTGCATTGTGATATACTGCCTGAACGTCATCGTCCTCCTCAAGCATATCTATAATCCTTGTGAACTTCTTGACAACCTCAGGATCGTCTATATCAACATAGTTCTGAGGTATCATTGTGAGCTCAGCCTCAGCCATCTTTATGCCTTCCTTCTCAAGGCTCTCTCTTACCTGCGAGAAATCCTCAGGTGCTGTGATGATCTCGTAGCTGTCATCCTCGTCTGAGAAATCCTCAGCTCCTGCATCCAGTGCCATCATCATGAGGTCATCTGCATCTATATCACAGTCTTCCTTTGCAATGATGATCTGTCCCTTGTGATCAAACATATATGATACACAGCCTGTTGTACCTACGTTACCGCCACCCTTTGTGAAGCAGTTACGCACATTGGCTGCTGTTCTGTTCTTATTGTCCGTAAGAGTGTCTACTATGATGGCGGTACCGTTAGGACCGTAGCCTTCATATGTATTCACTACATAGTTTACTGAGTTTGCATCTCCTGCCGCTCTCTCGATACCACGCTTGATAGTATCGTTAGGCATGTTGTTTGCCTTTGCCTTGGCGATTACATCACGAAGCTTACTGTTGTTCTCAGGATTTGCTCCGCCTTCCTTTACTGCTACCACGATCTCCTTACCAATGATTGTGAAGATCTTACCCTTTGCTGCATCGTTCTTTTCCTTCTTGTGCTTGATGTTCGCAAATTTTGAATGTCCTGACATCGTTAATTCTCCTCTTTCTCTTGATTACTAGTTACGTATATTATCACTATTGCGGTGTTTTTTCAACCTTTGTGATCTTTACCTCACCGATCATGTTGTTATTTACCGACAGGGAAGTGAATCTGTAGTTCTGATACACTATCTCTATCTCCTCATCCGCATATGGAAGTCTCCCCAGCTCATACAGCAGAAATCCGTTCAGCGTCTGGAAGTCCTCGTCCGGGAATTCTATCCCCAGAACGTCACTCAGCTCATCCAGTTCAGCCTTACCACTGACTATGTACATATCGCCACGCTTCTTGATATCCTCGCTGGCGTCATCGTACTCGTCAAGTATGTTACCGACTATCTCTTCCAGAATATCCTCCATGGTCACAATTCCCTCTGTCTGACCATACTCATCCACAACTATGACCATATGTATCTTTGCTGTCTGCATCCTGCGGAACAATTTTGCTATGTTGTACGTAGGATGTACAAATGTAGCCTCAACCATGATCTCAGCCAGTGATTTCGTCTTATCTCGCAGATATTCCTTCACAAAATCCTTGAAATAGATTATTCCAACTACGTTGTCAAGATCACCGTCATACACCGGATATCTTGAATAGTTATTCTCTATCATTATCTCCATGACTTCGTCCAGATCAGAGTTCTTGTCTATAGCCATGACGTTCAATCTGGCCGTCATCACATCTCTGCTCTCCTTGTCAGTGAACTCAAATATGTTTGTAATAAACTGGGCCTCAGAGTCCTCTATAAGTCCCTGCTCATTTCCCTCGTTCACCATGGATATGATCTCTTCTTCTACCTTTTCCTCTTCTGATTTTTTGTTAAAAATCTTCATATAATTGTCTGTATCACCTCATATATTATTTTATGCCAGTTCAAGACTTATCTTCAGAGCTTCATCAACACGCCTCAGCACATCAGCGTCAACGTGACACACCTTTTCTTTCAGGCGCTGTTTGTCTATAGTCCTGAGCTGTTCCAACAATATGACGGAATCCTTCGCTATATCACAGCTTGAAGAATCAAGCATGATATGTGTTGGAAGTTTTGGCCTCTTCATCTTGCTGGTTATCGCAGCTATTATGACCGTGGAACTGTGTCTGTTCCCAGCCTCATTCTGAACTACTATAACAGGTCGTATGCCTCCCTGCTCCGATCCAACCACCGGTCTTAGATCCGCGTAATAAATATCCCCACGTCTGATCACCAATTCTGTTCACCCCACAAATACTTTCATTGAATGTGGCTATATACTTATATAGTATGTATTCCACTCTAAAAAAAGTATTGCCCATGACAGTACCGGTTATTCGTTAATCCAGAAGATAGTTTACCTGTCCAAGCTCTCTGCCGTCCCTTATGTATGTTCTCGGAACTCGTCTTGATATGTTACATACCAGCTCGTAATTAAAGCTGTTGGCAGGCGCTGCCACCTCCTCGACAGTTACCTCTCTGTCTCCATCCTGTCCGATGAGAGTTACGTCATCTCTTACTTTTACACCATCAATGTGGCTCACGTCAACCATGAACTGATCCATGCACACCCTTCCGATGATCGGAGCATACTCTCCATGGATGATAACTCGGCCTATATTGGACTGTGCTCTTGGGTATCCATCGGCATATCCTGCCGACACCGTCGCAACCTTTATATCATGATCCGCTATATAGGACCATCCATATCCTATACCTGTTCCGGCTTTTACGTCCTTCACAAATATAACCTTGGACATAAGTCTCATAGCAGGTTTCAAAGCCGCTATATTCTTATCTACTTCATCTGATGGATAAAGTCCGTATGTGACTATTCCCGATCTGACCATATCAAAATCCGAATTGTCCATCTCCATGATACCCGCACTGTTAGATATATGCCTTACAGGTATGTGTATTCCAAGTGCCTCAAGCTGGCTGTTTATCCACCTGAACTTCTCAAGCTGACCATTTGCAGCGGTCTTGTCGAGTTCATCAGCCTTTGCGTAATGGGTAAATATCCCCTCTATCTCTATGCCCGGCATCTGACTGATCTTTTCTATGTTCTTCACGCCATCTTCATCACATGTGAATCCGATTCTTCCCATGCCTGTATCGACCTTGATATGGATCTTTGCCTTTGTATTCATGCTCACCGCCAAATCCGAGAGCTTCTGTGCATCGTCCACCTCATACATGGCAGGTCTAACATCATATCTGATAATCAGTTCGTAATCCGAGGGATCTGTGTAGCCCAGTATCAATATGGGCTTATCTATATTTGCTCTTCTGAGCTCCAAAGCCTCATCGATGAATGCCACTGCAAAGAAATCCACCAGATCATCAAGTGCCTCTGCCACCTCGACAGCGCCGTGTCCATAGGCGTCTGCCTTTATGACCGCCAGCATCTTCTTATCACCGTCTATAAGCCTTTTCATAGCCGTGATATTATCCCTTATATTGTCAAGATTTATCACAGCCTGCACTCTGTTAAAGTTACTGTTGTCCATCATGTTCTGCTCCTTTTATAACCTCCGATATAGCGCTCACTATATCCCTGGCTATCATTGCATTTCTTCCTCTGTGCTCTGCCGCCATATCTCCTGCCAACCCATGTATATATACTCCCAGCTTCGCAGCCTCATACGCACCAAGTCCGGTGCAGACAAGCCCAGCTATTATCCCGGCAAGCACATCCCCTGCCCCCGCAGTTGACATACCGTTATTACCGGATGTGTTTATGTACACATCCCTGCCGTCACTTACGCATGTTCTGGCATCTTTCAGCGCACTTACAACATTATACTCCATCGAAAAGTCTTTGCACACCTCTAATATATTCTTTTTTATATCCGGTATGGCGACGCCTGTAAGTCTTGACATCTCTCCTATATGTGGTGTTACGATCACCGGTCCTCTGTGTCTTCCAAGAATATCGGGCTTTTCGGATATTATGTTCAAGGCATCCGCATCCGCGATCACGGTCTGCACGGCCTCGCACATAATATATTCCACCATGCTCCTTGCCGCATCGCCTTTTCCTATACCAGGACCGATCAGTATGGCATCCGACCACTCCACGGCATCCCTTGCACACTGCTCCGCTTCATCTTTGTTGCTATAGCACATAAGCACTGCCTCAGGAATTCTTACTCCTGCTATCTCCTTGTTGTCGATATGTGTGTATATCTTCACAAGCCCTGTTCCCATCCTGTATGCAGCCTCCGCCGCAAATGTCATGGCACCGGACATGTCTCTGCTTCCAGCTATCACCGCAAGCTTTCCATATGTTCCCTTATTTGATGAATCACTCCGTCCCGGAAGCATGCACAGATCGTCTCTGTTGTAGGAATATGCCACCGGGTGTACTCTGTCCACTTCAGCCTGTGCAAATCCTATGTCTCTCACAACGACCTCTCCGCTTATCTCGCAGCCGGGATAAAATATCAGCCCTCTTTTATTCAGTCCAAATGTGACCGTCATGCCTGCCCTGAATGCACATCCCATGATCTGCCCCGTGCTGGCATCCACACCTGACGGGGTATCTATGGCAACCTTAAAGCCGACAAGTCCGTTCATCGTCTCTATGGTCTCTCTCCATATTCCCGCCACATCACGCTTGAGTCCGACGCCAAATATTCCGTCCACAACCACATCGTAATCATTGTCAATGATGTGATCCGTCACCTGTATGCCGATTTTTTTCGCTATTTCAAGCTGATATGAAAAGCTGTCGCTTACTCTCGATATTCCATTTATATAACAGACATGGACAATATCTCCCTGCTGGTACAGAAGTCTCGCAAGAGCCAGTCCGTCCCCGCCGTTATTGCCGCCTTCAACAACCACAAGGCACTTTAATTTTCTGTCCGCGTTTATAGACTTCAGTCTGGAATTTATCTCCTCCAGCACGGTGATCGCAGCTCTCTCCATAAGCAGGATCCCTGGCACACCCTTTTCCTCTATGGTCAGCCTGTCTATCTCCTGCATCTCTGTTCGGTCTGCAACATAAAACATATTTCTGCCTCCTTATTGAAGAAAACGGATAATTTCTCTCGAAATTACCCGTTTTATACTTACCTATAAAAATCTTCCGATCTCTTCCTTATCTCTTCTTGAGGAAATCAGGAATCTTGATACTCTCTGTCTTTGGTCTTGACACATGTGCCGGCTCAACTGGTGTTGATGTTACAGGTGTCTGCTGTGCTGGTGTCACAGGTGCTGTGTATGCTGGCTTTGCTGCCGGAGCAGTCTCAGTTGTCTGACCGCCGAGGAACGATGGTCTTGTGCTTGTCTGAGTGCTGTGTGTTCCAAGGCTCTGGCCTGCATATGTAGCAGTCTTTGGCTCTGCAGCAGGTGTTGTTGTAACTGCTGGCTTAGGTGTGGTCATTGTTCCCATAGGAGATGCAGTACCTGCATATCTTGCGGTGACATCGCTCTCGCCTGATCTCTCAAGACCTGTAGCAATGATCGTGATGCTTATATCCTCACCCATGTTGTCATTGTCAACTGTACCGAAGATGATGTTGACTCCATCTCCAGCCTGCTCTGTAAGATATGTAACAGCATCATAAGCCTCAACGATACCAATGTTACCTGAGAAGTTTACGATGATATCTGTTGCACCCGAAACGGTTGTCTCAAGAAGTGGTGAATCCATAGCCTCCTTGATGGCGTCAACAGCCTTGTTCTCTCCGCTTGCTGAACCTATACCGATATGAGCGATACCCTTATCTCTCATAACTGTCTGTATATCTGCAAAGTCAAGGTTGATAAGCCCCGGCTTATTGATAAGGTCTGTAACACCCTGAACACCCTGCTGAAGTACCTGATCTGCCTTCTTCAGCGCATCAGGAATACTTGTTCTCTTATCACAGATCTGAAGGAGCTTGTCGTTAGGGATAACAATAAGTGTATCCACATTCTCCTTAAGTCTCTCTATACCTTCGATTGCGTTTCTCATACGAGGCTTGCCCTCAAAACCAAATGGCTTTGTGACAACTCCGACTGTGAGGATACCAAGGTTACGTGCCATCTCTGCAACGACAGGGGCAGCGCCTGTTCCTGTTCCACCACCCATACCACATGTTACGAATACCATGTTGGCGTCCTTGATGATGTCTACGATCTCTTCTCTATTCTCCTCTACAGCGCTGGCACCGATCTCAGGCTTTGCACCAGCACCAAGACCCTTGGTAAGTTTCTCACCTATCTGGATCTTTGTTGTAGCTCTGCTGAGTGAAAGAGCCTGCTTATCTGTATTGATAGCGATAAGTTCCACTCCCTCAACATTCTCATCGATCATTCTGTTAACAGCATTGTTACCTGCACCGCCGACACCAATTACAAGAATCCTTGCCGGTGTTCTCTCGTCATTTGATTTTATCTCAAGCACGGTTGCATCCTCCTTATATACTTATTCTTTATCCATCAATCATTGTCATCTGCTCAAAAGCTGACCGTTTTATCGCATTAGTACCTATATAATACGATTTTTTATATCATTACGCAAGAAATTTTTTATTTATTTTCTTTAAAGATAACGTTCCTCTGCGATTCACTGTAATTCGACATATCAAGAGTTCCCTTTTTACCCTTCACGCTCTCAAGTATGCTCTCAAGATTCATGAATTTCGTCTCCAGGTTTTCACCGTCGCCGATCCTGATCTTTATTCCATCCTTGTGAAGTATGAGATTCTGATCTGTGTCATAAGTAATCTTGTCTATCTGTATTCCGCTCTTGTAAATGAGCTGTGTCATAGTCAGTATCTCCTGGAAGAATCCCGAATCACCGACATCAAGCTTCTTTCCCTGCTCCACGCTGTCACTTGTAAGTCCCTCTATACAAGGAACATCATCAAGCTTTGCATCGGATATCTCGAGCACGATACCATCGCCATCAAAATATGCATACTGATCGTTGTACTTTATGCAGCCCGCCATGGCCTTCTCGTACACCGTGATCTCTACTGAATTCCTGTTCACATATGTGACGTCTATCTTATCTATAAAGGTTACATCCTGGGCAGGATTCAGTCTGCTCTCAAGTATAAACAGCAGCGTATTGCCATAATCCTTACCGCCGGTCACGATATCGACCATCTGTTGGTCAGTGTAGTGATCAGTTCCGGTCACTTTTATGGACTTCAATTTATAACATGTACGTATGTATACAAACGCTATAGCACACAGCACCACCAGAATGAGAAGTATCTTGAGAACTATCTTGAATATCCTTGCCGCCTTCTCACGTCTCGCCTTTCTTCTGGCAAGTTTCTCCGCCTGCAGCTTCTTCTTTCTCTCTATCTCCTCCGGGGTAAGCTTTCTGCGCTCTTTTTTGCGTTTTTTCTTGTTCTTCTTTTTTGCAGCAACCGCCTGATCTTGCTTACGCCTGCGTCTCTCCTCGGATCTGCGGTTTTCTGCATCCTCTCTGCGCATCCGGTCATCCGGTCTGCGACGCTCTCCATCCTGTCTCCTGCGCACCTGCTCATCAGATCTACGACGCTCTCCATCTGGTCTCCTGCGCACCTGCTCATCAGATCTGCGGTGCTCTCCATCTGGTCTCCTGCGCACCTGTTTGTCAGATCTGCGGCGCTCTCCGTCTGGTCTCCTGCGCACCTGTTCGTCAGATCTGCGGCGCTCTCCGTCTGGTCTTCTGCGCACCTGCTCGTCAGATCTGCGACGCTCTCCGTCTGGTCTTCTGCGCGCCTGTTCGCCTGTTCTGCGGTGCTCCCCATCAGGCCTTCTTCGTGTCTGCTCATCCGTCCTGCGGCGCATATCTCCGTCTGCTCTCCGCTGTCCATTGCGGCTGTCTGTCTGCTGTCTTCTCTTATCAACCGGAACCTTCACCCTTCCGTCGAGGCGTTTTCCGGTCATGACATCCACATAGCCGCTTTCACGTCTGGTCTGCGCAACATCAACATTTCTGCTCATTCTATTTTTATTAACATTTCGTCTATTGTTGTTTTCCATTCAAATCTTCCTTTAAAGGATCTGTCATATGTCTGTTTCGTCATACGAAATTCCTCTGGATACGGACATCACTATCCCCATCTCCATCAGAATGAAAATTATCGAACTTCCGCCATAACTGACAAATGGCATCGGCACACCTGTCGGCGGAATGGTATTCGTGACAACACTCACATTTATCAGCAGTTGGACCGCCACATGTGCCATCACTCCCGCTGTGAGCATGCTTCCAAATCTGTCTCTGGCATTCATGGCCGTCACAGCCATCCGCCTAAGTAATATAAGAAAAACGATAAGTATAAATGCCGCTCCGACAATTCCGAGCTCCTCACACACGACTGAGAATATCATATCATTATGTGACTCCGGAATAAACCCCATCTTTTGGACACTTCTCCCAAAGCCCACTCCAAACAGTCCACCGGAACCAACGGCATATAACGACTGAACCGTCTGATAGCCATCTGCGTAATTCTCAGGATCAAGCCATATCTTGACTCTGTTCGCCCTGTAGCCTGCGAACATTATGAAAAGCACACTCCCGACAACACCAAATATACCGATCAGAACAAAATGTCTGACCCTGGGGCTTCCCACAAACAATATTACAAAAAGGATTGCAAAACAGATTATAGCCGTGCTGAGATTCTCCACACCGATCAGGGCTATGGTGATCACGGGCAGGATCATTACCTTTATAAGGCAGCCCGGTCTGCACAGATTTTTGCTCTCCACGGCAGTCCTCGCCGAGGTGTAGATTATGATCGCCGTCTTGGCATATTCTGATGGCTGAAATCCTATAGGTCCAATATATATCCATCTTGCTGACCCATGGCTGGCCGTTCCTATTATCAGCACCACCACCTGAAGAACAAGTGATGACAGCAAAATGACCGCAGACAGCCTGAGCAGTCGCCTGTAGTCATATCTTGACACTATGTACATGGCGAGGATCGCCAGCAACATATAAAGTGCCTGTCTTTTAAAAAAGTACATCTGATCTCCGTACAGGTCGTACGCCCTGTAACTGCTCGTACTGTATATCATGGCAAGCCCAAATATCAGAATCATCCCCAGCGCCAGGAGCATGGTCACATCCACATATCCTCCCGGACACCGTTTTCGTGCATCTCTCACTCTATCTTCTGAAACCTCAGGACCTCCATGCAATCAGATCACTCCTTATAGCTTCTTACATACTCCTTGAACATATCGCCTCTCTGCTCGTAGTTGTCAAACTGTCCCCAGCTTGCACATGCAGGTGAGAGAAGCACCGCATCTCCGTCAACCGCATTCTCATGGCAATATGCTACCGCATCCTGAAGATTCTCCTCAAATATAATTGAGTTAAATCCATGTCTCTTTGCACAGTCAGCTATCTTCTGCGCAGTCTGGCCTATGAGAACAAGCCACTTTACCTTGCCGTCAAACGCCTCTATCCACTCGTCGTACTCAGAACCCTTGTCGTAGCCTCCACCTATGAGGAATGTAGGAGCCACCATGGCCTGTATTCCCTTTATGGCTGCATCAGGGTTTGTTCCCTTTGAATCATTGTAGTATGCAACACCATCGACGGTGTCAACATATTCTATTCTATGAGCAACAGCCTTGAATGATGTTGCAACATCTCTGATAACATCAACAGGGACTCCCATATAATATGATATTCCAACTGCTGCCAGAACATTCTCAACATTGTGAGCTCCCATGAGCTTAAGATCCTTAATGGCAAGTACATTGATCTTCTTATCGCCATCCTCGAGGATGATATCCCCATCCTCTACATATACTCCACCGGCCGGCTTCTCCAGTCTGCTGAAATATACTACATGGCAATGATCCTTTGCCTTCTCTCCCATGGCGCGTGTATGCTCATCATCATAGTTGAGGACTGTCACATCATCCATGGTCTGATTCTTTGTTATTGAAAACTTTACATTTCCATAATTCTCAAATGTATAGTGCCTGTTCAGATGATCCGGAGTCAGGTTGAGTATTGCACTGACATTCGGATGAAAATCTATAACCGTCTCAAGCTGGAAACTGCTTATCTCTGCAACTGTATCTGAATCATCGTCTGTTGTGTCGCACAGCTCTGTGTAAGGTATTCCAATATTTCCCACAACGATGGTCTTGGCATTGTGTGCCTTGACTATCTCTCCCACAAGGGCTGTAGTTGTAGTCTTGCCGTTTGTTCCTGTTATGGCTGCTATCTTACCCTTACCATAATGGTATGCCAGCTCTATCTCACTCCAGATAGGTATTCCCGCATTTCTCACCACATCTGTAAAAGGCGCATCAACAGGGATTCCCGGACTGATGACCATGAGCTGTGATGATGAGAGGGCATCCTCTCCAAGCTCACCGAGTTCTATCTGAACAAGCTCTGAATCGCCTGTCTTCTCCTTTATCGCCTCTATATCTCTGTCCTTGTTCTCATCGAACAGATAAACCTTTACTCCATGATTTACCAGAAGCTTGGTTGCACTGATTCCACTCTTTCCTGTTCCTGCTACTATCGCTGTATTGATCTCCATATCATTTCACCATGATGCACCACTGCACCATTTTCTCCTTTCTACATTACAGAGCCAGTAAACCTACCACACAGAGGACTGCAGTCACTATAGAAAATATAGCAACGACCTTTGACTCAGGCCATCCCCCGAGCTCAAAATGATGATGTATAGGTGCCATTCTGAACACTCTCTTGCCTGTAAGCTTGAATGAAACAACCTGTATTATAACTGATAATACTTCAATGAAGTATATGAAAGCTATTATAACTATGAATATAGGCATCTTGAGCATATACGCTGTTGATGCAACAAATCCACCGAGTGCCAGAGAACCTGTGTCTCCCATGAATACCTTTGCAGGGTACACATTGTACACAAGGAAGCCAAGAAGACATCCAACCGCTGCGCAGGCAACCGGAGCAACACCTGAGTCTGTTCCCACTGCTACAACCGCAAAGAATGTGGCTATGAGAACCGTGACTGATGACGCAAGTCCGTCAAGTCCATCTGTGAAGTTCGCACCATTAACTGTTCCAAGCACGATGAAGAACAACAGTATCACATAGAGTGTGCTGTTGAGCTGAACCGTCTTGCCAAGGAATGGTATTATAAGCTCATTGTTGATATCTGAATACTTCTCTACATAATATGCAAATACTCCCGTAACGACAATCTGTCCGAGCATCTTCTGCCATGCGTGAAGTCCCATTGATCTCTTCATAACAACTTTGATGTAATCATCGATAAATCCGATAAGTCCAAATCCAAGTGTCACAAAAAGCACCGGAAGGACATCCGGATATTTCTTCATATAGATAAGCGTCGTGATCGTAAGTGACAGAAGGATTATAAGTCCACCCATGGTTGGTGTTCCGGCCTTCTTCAAATGTGCCTGTGGGCCGTCATCCCTGACAAACTGACCGAACTTGAGCTTCTTCAGGAACGGTATAACTATAGGGCACAGCACCACGCTGATACAGAATGCTATCACTACCGGTAAAACAATCTTTAAATCTAAATTCATTTTGTACTCCTTACCTGCCCGCACACCGCGGACTATGTATTTCTTAAACTGTTTTCAGACTGAGATAAATTTAATACTCATTTGTGGCTTTGTCAATTCCCAAATAGGGAAGAATATTCAAAAAAATATCTCTCACAACAGGGGCCGCTATGGTTCCTCCATAATATGTGCCCTCGGGCTCATCTATTAGCACGACCGTCAGGACTTGAGGATCATCCGCCGGCGCAAATCCTATAAAAGAAGATATGTATCTGCCTGTTCCTCTGGGAAGTTTCTCACTCGTGGCGGTCTTTCCGCCTATCCTGCAGCCCTCTATGGCACACTTTGATCCGCCGCCCTCGGCAACGACTGCCTCAAGCATCTCCCGCATCTTCTGTGATGTCCCCTCATCTATAACCTGTCTCTGCTCGTCAAATTCAATGGCTGTAATAGTTTCTTTACTGCTGTCTATTATCCTTTTTCCCAAATGTGGAGTTACCGTATGCCCTCCATTCACAACCGTGCACACTGCAGATATGAACTGTATCGGAGTCACCTGGAATGACTGTCCAAACGACATGGTGGCAAGCTCTACCGGCCCGACATTTTCCTTCTTATGCATGATGGAGTTTGCCTCTCCGGGAAGGTCTATTCCGCTCTGACTGAACAATCCCAGCTTGTGATAATACTCGTACATGCCATCCACACCTGTTCTCTCTCCTATCTCCATAAACGCCGGATTGCAGGAATTCATGAGCGCCTCCTTAAGGCTCTGGCTTCCATGGCCCGTGGTCTTGCTGCACCTTATCCTTCTGTCCTCAACTATCTTATATCCCGGGCAGAAAAAGTTTGAGTTGCTGTCGACCGCTCCTTTCTCGAGTGCTGCCGTCAGTGTTATTATCTTGGCGGTTGATCCCGGCTCATATGTGTCGCTTATCAGATAATTTCTCCACATATTGTTCAGCTCATCCATATTGCCGGCTGTAGGCAGCAACATGGATGTCCCGGATGCGCTGTTATTTCTCTCTGCATCTTCTCTTGTGTCTGTCTCTCCATCGTTCTCTGGCTTAACCAGTTTGAACGGTTCGTTCAGATTGTATTCCGGCACATCCACCATGGCATATATCTCGCCATTTTGGGGATTGATCGTTATTGCACACACCCTGTTTGCTTTTTTCTCGATCAGGACTTTCTCTGCAGCCTGTGTCACATATCTCTGTATATTGAGATCCAGTGTTGTCACGAGATCATTTCCGGAAATGGGCTCTGTCCTGGTTTCTGAATATTCCGCAAGCTCTATTCCCCTTGCATCCGTGACCGCATTTATGCTTCCATTTGTCCCTGTGAGCACACTGTCATATGTCACCTCAAGGCCCAGTATTCCCTGATTGTCAGCACCGGTGAAGCCTATAACCTTCGATGCAAGGGTATCATATGGATAGCTGCGCTTGTAATCCTCGTCCACCTTGATCCCCGGAACAGCAGCCGCCTTGATCTTTTTTCCGGTCTCCTTGTCTACATTTGACGCTATGAGCTCCCTTGAGGATACCTTCTCCACCTTCTTCCTGATGTCTGCCGGATCCTTATCCAGATATCTTGTAAGAAGCTCTGTGACCTCCGCCTCATCCTCTATCTGGCTGTGTATCACGGATATTGAACACACCGCCTTGTTGTCCGCTATGATATTGCCATTTCTGTCGTATATCCTTCCCCTGGGAGCTTTTATGCTTCTCTCCCTCTCATGCAGGGAATCTGCTTTCTCACTATAGTATTCTCCCCTGTAGAGCATTATGTATGCAAGACGGCCAACTATAACTCCCAGCGCTAGGGCCGCCATAACGAACACAAACTTTATCCTCCGCCTGTTATAACTGTATACCTTCAACTCTTGATCCCGGACTTTTTTATTATCATATTAGCCGGATGCCTCATGTATTCGCCTATTCGTGTACAAATCTATCTCTGCATTAAAAAAGCACCGGAGGTGTATCTGCACCTTCGATGCTTTGGTTTACTGTGTAAATTATCATTCGCCGGAATAGTCCTCGTCACCGCTCCACGTATCCGTGTCATCGCCTGTTCCGCTGTCATCCTCCCATGTATCGTCCGCCGTATAACTGTCGTCTGCCGTATCGTCATACGACGTGTCATCCGCCGATGTGTCGTCGGTCGATGTATCATCCGCTGATGTGTCCTCAGCAGCCGCATCCTCTGTTGCCGCCTCTGTATCTGCAGTCTCTGTATCCGTGTCAAATGCTGATGAGAGCGGCTCCTCCGTTCCGTCATAAGCCACATCATCTCCGTTTGTTGAGTATACATTCAGGTATGGAAGGAGATCCTGCATAACCTGATTGAACAGCTTTGCTCCTGCTCCTGATCCTGACTGATCCTCAACATGAGGCTCATCAACTACAACGTAAAGCATTATCTGAGGATTCTCAACAGGGGTAAATCCTATGAATGACAGTACGTATTTTCCATTTCCTCGAGGAAGCTTCTCGGCTGTACCTGTCTTACCACCGATGGTGTAGCCCTCTATTCCAGCCGCATATCCTGTACCTTCCTCAACAACCGCCTGGAGGTATGTCTTCATGTAATCCGACACTTCCTTGGATATGGTCTTTCTGACAAGCACCGGATCCATATTCTCAACCACATTTCCGTCTGAATCCAGAAGTCTCTTGACAACATGTGGCACATAATAATTTCCGCCGTTTATTACAGAACAGAATCCCGCTGCCATCTGGATCATAGATGTTGTAACACCCTGTCCAAATGAAGATGTCGCAAGCTCTGTAGGATTAAGATTCTCCACATCGTACTTAATACCTGTCGTCTCACCTTCGAGATCTATTCCTGTCTTGGAACCAATGTTAAATATCATCTGATATTTGTCAAATGTCTCTGGTCCCTCCTTGTCCGCTATCTGCATCAACGCATCATTACATGAAACAGCCAGAGCTCTCTTGACGTCAACCATTCCGTGTCCTGCTCTGTAACTACAGTAAATAGGGCTCTCTCCCTCGACTACGACCTGTGAACCATCACAGAGAAATTCATCTCCGTCTGAGATCACTCCATCCTCCATGGCTCCCGCTATGGTAAATGCCTTGTATGTTGAACCCGGCTCAAACACATCACTTATACAGTAATTCTGCCATACATAGTTGAGTGCCTCATATAACTGGTCTGATGTAAATCCATCTATCGTGCTCTGGAACTCTTCATCCGACATCTTTGAGAAATCGTATTCCACTTCCTCAGTCTTTACATTCTTCTGTTCGGTGGTCGCTTCTGTGGATGATTCTGTGGTAGTGCCATCCTCGCTGCTCTCCGTTGTTGCTGTTGTATTTTTCTTTGCACTCTCAACGCTTATCAGGCTGTCCGCATTCTCATCTGCACCCTCGATCTCAACCTCCTGGGTGACGGTGACTGTCATGTTCCTGAGCGCCTGTGTGTTCATCGGGTCATTTGGATCGTAGGTACGTGAGCTTGCCATTCCAAGTATCTCGCCATTGTTTGGATCCATTGCTATGATACCTATCTGCTTAGCACCTGTATTCTGCATATACTCAGTGATGTTGTCCTCTATGATCTTCTGTATATTCATATCTATGGTGGATACTACTGTCTCACCATTCTGGGCTGCCACAGTCTCCGAGTCAACGCCGCCTGAGCCCGACATATATCTGTAAGTCTTGCCATCCACACCGTTTAAGTAGTCATTATAATAGCCCTCAATACCACCCTGTCCAACATTTCCGCTGGCGGTGTATCCGAGCAGGTGACACGCCAGAGATCCATTTGGGTAATTTCTCTTATACACCGTCTCGAATCTCACTCCTATGACATCTGCGCCCTCATCGGTCTTACAGTAATCCTCAAATGCCTTAACCTTTGTATATGGAAGATCCTTGAGGACTACCTCATAATAAGAATCCTCATTTGCAATGTGCTTGTCAAAATCGTCTCCTGACACATCGAAATACTCCAGCACCGCAGCTCTTGTTGCCGCCTTTCCCTTCTCCGTGATCAGAATATTCACAGGCTCAAGTATCAGGCTGTAGGTCTTCTCACTGTTTGCAAGGACATTTCCATTTCTGTCCAGTATCTCGCCTCTCTCATACGGAATATCCGTGGAATTGTAGTCCATCTGCAGAACCACCGCCTCCGAATACTCCTTTCCATTTGCCACGTTGATGTACACAACTCTTATGGTAAGTGCCACCAGAACTCCCACCACCAGCAAATATGCGATCTTGGTCTTTCTTCTCATCCCTTTTAAAAATAGCTTTGATCTCTTTGACATTTTATCTTTCCACCTTAAAAATTAAATATCCCTAAGACTACTTGGCCTTAGGGACATCCTTGTACTGTACTACGTAATCATCATTATTCTGTGAATAGTATAATGTTTGTCCCGGCTGTGAGTATACCATGCCGAGCTTAGTAGTTGCAATATTATATATCTCATCCAGATCTGTCATGGAATCAAGTCCTGCGCTGTAGCTTGCATTCTCGTCAAGCTGTGTTGCCACCTGGCTCTTCAGCGTTGCCACTGACTCCTTCTGTGACTTGACATCTGATGTAAGTTTCAGAAGATAACAGCACAGCGCCACCGCAACGATTATCGCAGCAACCATGCCCGCCGTATATCTTATTTGTGCATTTGTAACTGCCTTTCTCTGTGCCTTTCTGGCTGCAAGCTCTCGTCTCTCTCTGTCAGTCAGATGAGATGATCCCTGTTTCTTTCTTCGCGCCGGCTGTGGAGCTCTCTCAGGTCTCACTGAAGGCTGTGGTCTTCTCGCCGGAGCGGCTGAGCCTCTGACTACAGCTTCGCGGGATCTGTTACGTCCAGCCCGGTCATCATAATTCAGTTGTCTTGCAGAACTACCCTCTGTGTAGTATCTTCTATCTGCCATCTATATCGCCTCTTTCATTTATATCTGTCAAATTGCCTCAAACACTCTGAGCTTTGAGCTCTTTGATCTGGAATTCTCCTCAAGCTCCCTTTCTCCCGGTATGATCGGTTTTCTCGTTATCACCTTGCCGAGAGGCTTTCTTCCGCATGTGCACACCGGAAAGTTCGGTGGACAAATGCATGGATTTTCATTTTTCCTGAATGCTAGCTTCACTATCCGGTCCTCAAGGGAATGAAATGTGATGATACACAATCTTCCTCCCGGATTCAGACTTGCTATCATGCCGTCTATTGAATCCCTGAGCACATCAAGCTCCCTGTTAAGCTCTATCCTGATCGCCTGAAATGTCTGCTTGGACGGATGTCCCTGTCCATTCCTTGCCTTTGCCGGTATGGAGCCACGGATTATATCGTTGAGCTCTTCGGTCGTCTCTATCACCTTGTTCTCACGGTACTTGCATATATGATATGCAATACTCTTTGCATATCTCTCCTCTCCGTAATCCTTAAGTATACGGAACAGCTCAGCCTCGGAATAATCATTGACTATATCCTTTGCAGTCTTTGTCTGCCTGTTGTCCATCCTCATATCCAGTGGAGCATCAACCCGATATGTGAATCCTCTATCCGCATTATCGAGTTGATATGAAGACACTCCCAGATCAAGGAGTATCCCGTCCACCTTCTGTATGTTCAGTTCATCCAATATTCTTCTGAAATTCTGGTAATTATCCCTGACTATGGTCACCTTATCCCCATACGGCTCAAGTCTCTTCGACGCTGCAGCTATGGCATCCTCATCCTGGTCGATACCTATAAGCCTGCCGCCCTCACCAAGCCTCTTCACAATCTGCTCTGAGTGTCCGGCTCCCCCTAATGTGCCATCCACATAGATGCCATCCGGCTTGATATTCAGGTTGTCGATGGTCTCCTCAAGCAAGACCGACTTGTGCGCAAATTCCATAATCAATTACCATTCTCTTCTAAAAACTAAAATCAAGTGCATCAAGCTCATCTGCAAGCTCGTCCATGCTGGCCTGATTATCACTCATGTTCTCAGGGCCATCCCACTCTTCCTTGCTCCAGATCTCCGCTTTCTCACCGTTACCGATGACATACACATCCTTGTCTATATGAGCATATTCTCTCTGCTTCGGAGATAGAAGTATTCTTCCCTGTGCATCCGGCTCACACTTGACCGCTCCGGCAAGGAAACCTCTCTTGAAGGCTCTGGCCGTTCTGTTGGTCATAGGAAGCTTGTTCAGCTTCTCAACGAACTCCTCCCACTCTGTCATTCCATATACATAGAGACAGCAGTCGATTCCTTTGGTTACCATGAATGACTCCCCGAGTTCCGAACGAAGTTTTAATGGCATGATCAGTCTTCCTTTTGCATCAAGCTTATGTTCATATTCACCTGATAAGCATCTGGACATCCCGATCTCCTCCTTTCGTATAACTCCGGTTCAATCACCACTTTCCACCACTTAGTTGCACAGTAATGCCACTTGTAACCACTATTCTATACTATAGCCCCTCAAATTGCAACCCTGTTATATGAAAAAAGTGTGTGCAAATACGCAAAAAAGCCTGTAGATCTAACAGTTTTCACTGTCAAACCTACAGGCTTTTTGTGGTGGGGACAAATCCCAGTTTTTTCCCATTTCGTGGGGGATATCTCCACCTTGTGGGTATTTATCTGTATTGTCTCCCTGTTATATTATTTTTATTGCCACTTTTTCTGCGCTGAAATGCTATTTTGTGGCATCTTTGTCATCTTTCTTTTTTTCTCCAGCGTCATCTGATCCACCACTGGTCTCCACTTCTGTACCGGCAGCGTCTGCTTCACCACTGGTCTCCACTTCTGTATCCGCAGGATCACATTCGCCACTAATCTTCACTTCTGTGCCAGCGGCGTCTCCCATAACTGCAACAGGCCAGCCACGCTTGGCACATCTTACATAATTTATGACAAGCAGTACCACGGCAGTTACAAAGCATACAAGTGCAAGCGCCTGGGATACCTTGATCCCTGTATTGCCGATCATCAGGGAATCACTTCTGAGACCTTCGACGATAAATCTTCCGAGTCCGTATCCTCCCACATATATAAGAGCGAACTCTCCTTTGAATTTCTTGTGCTTTCTATATATAAATAAGAACACAAGCAGCATAAGATTCCATAAGGACTCATACAGGAATGTCGGATGGACCGTTATGCAATCCATGCCGTCTATATTCACCACATTATCCAGCATCTTCTGTGTGATGACACCGGTTCTCTCCAGATAGTCAAGATTGCCATCAGATCTGTAGTAATCAAGCGGAATCGCCATGGCCATCTTACTGTTCGTATATGCGCCAAATGCTTCTCTGTTGAAGAAGTTTCCAAATCTTCCAAGTATCTGTCCGATCAGTATTCCAAAAGTGGCTGTATCCGCCATGAGTACAAAGCTGACTTTTCTCACCTTGCAGAATATTACCGCCGTGATGACTCCCGCTATGATTCCACCATATATGGCAAGTCCGCCGCCTCTGATATTCAGCATGGCTTTGAGTGTAGCTCCCACATCGCCCTGCACTATATACTGGTCAAGTCTGAACAGGATATAGTAGAGTCTTGCTCCAAGTATGGCCGGGATGATAAGTATAAGTATGAAATCCAGATACATTTCAGGATTCTGTTTTGTTCTCTTTGCCTCGTTGGTGACAAGTACATATGCCAGCAGGAATCCTATCATGATGATGATCCCGTAGAACCTCACCTCAAAGCTTCCTATATTGATGTGGTCACCTATATTTCTGAGGGTTATCCCAAGATTCGGAAAGAATATGCTTCTAAAATATTCTGATATCTGAGACATATCGTTACATCCTCCTAGATTCATTTACACGTTGAACTTGAAGAGAATAACATCTCCATCCTCAACCACATATTCCTTGCCTTCCTGTCTTACAAGGCCCTTCTCCTTGGCAGCAAGCATGCTTCCGCAGTCCATGAGGTCCTTGTAGCTGACAACCTCCGCCTTGATAAATCCTCTCTCAAAGTCTGAGTGAATCTTGCCAGCTGCTCCAGGTGCCTTCGTTCCCTTCTTGATGGTCCATGCCCTTGACTCTGTCTCTCCGGCTGTCAGATAACTGATAAGACCAAGAAGTGAGTAGCTTGCCTTGATAAGCTTGTCAAGACCAGACTCTTTAACTCCAAGATCCTCGAGAAACATCTTCTTCTCCTCATCATCAAGCTCTGCCAGCTCCTGTTCTATCTGTGCACATACTACAAATACCTCTGCATCGAAGTCCTTTGCGTATTCCTTTACCTTCTGCACGTTCTCATTTGAAGCGCCATCGTCTGCAATGTCTTCCTCGCCTACATTTGCGGCAAATATTACAGGCTTCCATGTGAGAAGGTTATATTCCTCTATCCACGCCTGCTCGTCCTCATCTGCGACCTCTATGGTCTTTGCAAGCTTGCCATCCTCAAGGTGAGCCTTGATCCTCTGCTGGAAGTCAAGCTCCTTCGCAAGCATCTTGTCATTTCTTGCACCTCTGATGGTCTTGGCGATCCTTCTGTCGAGCACCTCTATATCTGAGAATATCAGCTCCAGATTGATGGTCTCTATATCTCTGATTGGGTCTACGGAACCGTCAACGTGGATGACATTTGTATCCTCAAAACATCTTACAACGTGAACGATGGCATCAACCTCTCTGATGTTCGCAAGGAACTGGTTTCCAAGTCCTTCTCCCTTTGATGCGCCCTTTACAAGACCCGCGATATCTACAAATTCTATAACAGCAGGTGTTGTCTTGGCTGAGTTGTACATCTCTGTGAGCTTGTCCAGTCTCTCATCCGGCACTGCAACGATTCCTACGTTTGGATCTATTGTACAGAACGGATAGTTAGCCGATTCCGCGCCTGCCTTTGTAAGTGAATTGAAAAGTGTACTTTTTCCCACGTTTGGGAGTCCTACGATTCCTAATTTCATTTTTTCTATTTTCCTTTCTTAAAGCCTTGATTTTGCTTGATATTCTGACTTTGCCGATTATATGGTGTACCATTTAGTGTACCATCTGTTTTCAGGGCGTAAAAAGCCCCAATAGCACGGTAATTGTACTACACCCGTGGCTTAATTTCAATGTTTATAATTATTATCGGAATCCCATAACTATTTTTTACCCAGTGCCTCCTTCAAAACTACAACAGCCAGCCGGGGGTGAACCCCCGGCTGGCTGCTACATTTTATCAGTTCAGATATTTCTCCATCACTGTGTTCAATTTTTCAAAATCAAGCGGTTTCGCTATGTGTTCATCCATCCCCGTATTCTTTGCAAGCTGCACATCCTCAGCAAATGCATTTGCGGTCATGGCTATAATAGGAATCTGGCCTCTTCTTCCAGGCAGTGCTCTTATAGCGGCGGTGGCCTCATACCCATTTATGACCGGCATCTGAACATCCATAAACACTATGTCATACCAGTTCTCGGAGGCATTCTCTATCCTCTCCACAGCCTCCCTGCCATTCTCAACGATCTCCACACTGGCTCCCGTCATTCCTATGATCTCCGATGCGATCTCTCTGTTCAGATCATTGTCCTCCACAAGAAGGACTCTCCTGTCCGAATAATCAGATCTTCTGATATTCTTCCAGTCCCTTTTAATAAATATAATTATACTCCTCATTGTACATACTAGTTCCAACAGGGAAATTATACTGCAACCGGCTGTCATAGTCCGAAACAGTTCTCTGTTTTCAGACCTTAGACCCATATGGCTTTGTGTCACCGCTTTTCAACGGGTTTACTAAATATTTATTTTTCAAATTCTTTTCATATAGATTACAATTTTCTGATTAAAGTATTATAATCATTTGTTTTATTTGTCAAGCATTTATTTAATTATTTTCAGGTCTTTTCCGTTTTCCACTTCTTTGACATAACGATGTAGAATATGACGTTGAGCACGATGCCGACACATGTGGCTATAGGTGCTGCAAGTCCAATATTCGTAAGGCTTGCATCCGGCTGGATACTCATGTAATACGCCAGTGGAAGTCTCACAAGCAGAGTCTGTATAAGTCCCTGGATCATGACCCACAGCGACTTCTCATGCCCATTGAAATATCCTATCATACTGAACAGCACCGCCGTGACTATAGTCTCAGGCGCAAATCCCCTCAGATACTCGAAGCCCCTCTGGATAACAGACGCATCGGTGGTGAAAATTGATGTCATTTTGTCACCAAAGAACCACACACCAATGAATACCACCACGCCTACAGATAGTCCTATGCCCATACCGGTAAGCATCGCTTTTCTCGCTCTGTCCTCTTTTCCAGCTCCGACATTCTGCGATACAAATGAAGCCATAGACTGCATAAGCGAACTTGGTACCAGCATGGCAAAGCTGACTATCTTGCAGGCAACTCCATATCCGGATGATGCCTCCAGGCCAAGTCTGTTGATAAATGCACACAGCGCTAGAAATGACATCTGCGTGAGAAATTCCTGCATCGCCAGCGGAAGCCCAACTGAGAGCAATCTTCTGCACTGTCTGTTTAATCTGAAATCTTTTCTTGATATCTTAAATGGAAGCTCTCTCTTCTTCAGCAGCAAAAGCGCAAGGACAACACTGACCGCCTGGGCAACCACTGTTGCTATGGCTGCACCCGCAGCATCCAGATGACATCCCGCAACCAGTATAAGGTCACCGACAACATTTACTATACATGCCACAAACACAAATATAAGAGGTGATTTGCTGTCTCCAAAACCTCTGAATATCGCGGTGAGCACATTGTAGGCCATAATGAAAAATATTCCGCCTCCGCATATCCTCACATACGACGATGTAAGAGTGACCGCCTCAGCCGGTGCCTGCATCAACACTGACAAAGGTCTTGCAAACGTCACCATGACAACTGCCAGCACCACCGCAAGTATTGCAAATATGGTCGTGGCACCTCCGAGAAGCTCTCCTATCTGATCCGTGTTCTTCTCGCCTATATATCTGGCAATAAGCACTGTGACACCCATAGCAAGTGCTGTTATCACAAATGTAACCAGATTGAGCACCTGGCTGCCTGTAGATACGGCTGAAAGTCCCGCCGTCGAACCGAATCTTCCAACCACCAGCAGATCAACCGCACCATATGCAGCCTGAAGTATCAGTGCTCCAAGAATCGGTCCCATGAATGGGAGCATTTTTCTAATTATACTTCCTTGTGTAAAATCTGTTTTATCCTGTACACTCATCTTATGTCTTGACTCCTTTTGCTCATAACATCATAAATTTTTTCAATGGTCGCTATCATAATATCTGCATCTTCATCTGTGATATCGGTAAGAGACTCCCCCAGTCCTGTGAAATACTCATCAACATATTTGCCAACCAGATCTCTGCCAGCCTGAGTGCTCCTGATATACACAAAACGTCCATCCGCCTCTGAAGCCTTCTTTTCCACAAATCCCAAGCGTTCCATATCCTTTATCGTCTTTGTCACGCCCGGTCTTGGGAGCCCCAGCTCATCACTTATATCACTGACCTTTACATCAGTCTCAGACCTCTCAAATCTCGTTATCACATCAAGATAATGTATATGAGTCGGTGTGACTCCATTTGGCAGCTTTGGCATCATATCTCTGACTCTCTTAGCTTGATAGCAGGCATCCATCACCTGTTTTATCTTTTCCTTTGTCATAGCATTCCTTCCTGTAAATTTATCAAATATTATTTTATTGTTATTTCGTATAATTACTTTAGGTAATTATCATTGGTAAGTATATTCATATTTTTCTTTTTGTCAAGGGGTATACAAACTCTTCATATGCCCGTTTAATACATTAACCACCATGCAAAAAAAATGCTCCACCTGATTCTCTCACAGATGAAGCATTTAATTATTCAATCCTTTTTACTAACTACCTTTACTATCCCTATAACCGATTCGATCAATACCACCGCCACAAATGGTATTCCCGCAAGCGTAATAGCAAACATCATATATTCGATTCCATTCAGCAGATGCTCCCATCCTCCTGTAGCCTGCGGCACTATCCACATTTCATTGATAACCAGAGCACCGATCAGGAATCCCAGTATCAATCCACTGATCATCCACGCCGCACAGATTATGGCGACATCTTTCAGCCGCACAATCTGATTATCGTATATCCATTTTCTGAATATAATATACAGAATTACGCATATCAGGGGTACAGCAAATACAACGACCAGATTATAACTATCATTATATGTTTCTTCCATGTAATCAGACAGCGTCATAATGCTCCAGCATATGAGTTGTACTACCAGACATATCAATATTTTCTTCTTCATATGCAAACTCCCCACCACATCTACTTTTTACATACTATAATAAAGTTCTTCACATTACAATTTAATTAAAATTATAATATGCTTTTACTCAGATCAGATATCTGCCAGCAAGCCCCACGATCACCTGCATCCCGCCGGAAAGCAGCATCACCCACACAGGATTCAGTTTGAATTTTCTAAGCAGAACAACACTTACCGCAAATATCACCACGAGATTCCACTTAGTTCCAGCGATACTTATCATGTCAATCCCAGACCAGACCGCCGTCACGAATATCGAAACTCCCGCTGACGCGATCATCGCCACAACCGCAGGTCTTATTCCTCCGAGCAGTTCCTGAAGGATGTCCTGTTTGCGGTATTTCAGATAAAGTCTTACTATGACTGTGACTATGATACATGAAGGAAGTATACATCCGAGTGTGGCAACCACCGCGCCGACATATCCAGCCACCCGGAGTCCCACAAATGTCGCCGAATTGACCGCTATAGGGCCTGGAGTCATCTGGGATATAGTGATCAAATCCGTGAACTCTGACATGGTCATCCACCCATGTATCTTCACTATCTGTCCCTGTATAAGCGGCATGGCGGCATAACCTCCTCCGAAACTGAAGAGTCCTATCTGGAAGAAACTTAGGAATAACTGCAAATAGATCATTATTCCATCCCCCCTTTGTCGGGATGTTTTTCAGGATTTCCGTCAGAGGTATCCTCTGTCTTTTTATGCCCATGCCCTCTTCTTTTCTCCAGCTGTCCTCTGCAAACGCCGACAAGTCCACAGACAATTACTATGAACACGACATTTATCTCCAATATGTAGGATGCAACAAATGCAGCTATCATGAACAATATCCCCAGATCATCCTTCTGCTTTACTATGTCTGCTCCCATATCATATGTCACTGATGCAATGACCGCAGCTACACCGGCCTGCATTCCCTCCAGTATCTCACTGATTACCCAGTTAGTCCTGAACGCGCTGTAACAGTAAGATATGATGGATATGATGACAAATGGCGGTATGATCGTTCCGATTATGGCCACCAGTGTCCCTGCCATGCCGCACAGTTTATAGCCCACCGCTATCGCTCCATTTATCGCGATCGGTCCCGGTGACGACTGGGCTATGGCCACAAGATCAAGCATTTCGTCCTGCTCTATCCAGTGGTTTTCATCCACAAACTTTTTCTTCATAAGAGATACGATGACGTATCCTCCCCCGAAGGTAAAGGCGCTCAGATATAATGTTGTTATGAATATCTTCAGAAGAGTCTTACTCTTTTTTCCTCTTTCCATAATATACCTTTCTCGTGAAAACGTTTTCACGCTCCAGGTACAAGTATATGCCTATTCGAGAAATTTAGGAAACATTTTTTATACAAACATTTTATTTTATCAGTCTGAACTTCTTCGCAAACCTCACAATAAGACCTCCCTTAGGCATATTGAGAAGTTCCTCCTCCGTATATCCTCCGGCTTTGAGTATAGCCACCGCATAGAATATGATCGCCACAAATACTGCAACAAACATCGCGATCACCCAGTTGCCGAGAAGCTTCCTGCAGCACTCATATACAATGATCGTAACAACACCCATGAAGATAGATGCTATAGTAGGTGCAACGTATATTCGCCTGTTGTCCATCTTGCCGGTCTTGTACTTTGTGAGCGAACGCTGGTTGAATATACATATGAGCAGTGAGTTCACTATCGAACCAAATACCAGTGCATAAAGTGCCCAGTCTGTGCAGTACAGCATAACAACAAGAACCACCACATGTATCACCAGTGCAAGGGTGGCATTGATAACCGGTGCCATCACCTTACCCATGGCCTGAAGCACACTGTTGGTTACAGTTGACTGTGCAAAGAACACTATGGATATGAATCCAAGATACATACATTTGGCTGCCATCGGATCCGCACCTGAGAACAGGAGCTGTATTATAGGCTTAGCCAGGACTCCCATTCCAACCGCACATGGTATGGTGACCAGCATGGACATGCTGAGCGCCTGATTCAGGAGTTTATTGGTTTTCTGCATGTCATTTCTTGCATACGCACCGGATATTCCCGGAATATATGCGATTCCAACTGAAGCTGCTATGGCAAGCGGAAGGTTCGTGAGAACTGTATACTGTCCTGAGTAAATTCCATACAGCTTTGCCATCTCCAGGGAATCCATGCCCTTCATCTTCATGACCACATAGAATACCTTCATGTCTATAGGTGTGAGCACGTTATACACCACTGCTGCCACCACGATAGGTGTGACTGTGGCAATGATTATTCTGAATAACTTTCCATAGGATTCGGTGTCTGGACTTGTATCGTTCTTCACAGACTCCATGATACCCTTTCTTCTTCTCGCATAAGCGAACAGTATGAATATCAATCCTCCAAGGACTCCGGCACCTGTACCCATGGCACTTCCGGCAGAACCATACTTTGCATGCTCGGTTGTTCCAGCGGCAAATGGCTTTGCAAGCATATACGCAGCGACGATACTGACTACTGCATTTGCAAGCTGCTCTATGATCTGTGATATAGATGTAGGCACCATCGTGTTGTACGCCTGCAGATATCCTCGGAATATTGCAAGAAAGCCCGATATAAATATAGTAGGGGCAAGTATCTTAAGACTTAAGACTGCATTTGGCTGGTCACTTACAAACCATTCGGCTCCAAAGTACGTGATCAGTGCCGCCACAGCACCCGCTATGACTACATATATAAATGTACAGTAGTATATACGTCTGGCACTCTTGTACTGTCCCATAGCTATCTTACCGGCAACAAGCTTCGACACCGCTGTAGGAATACTGTATGTGGCGATCATTATGACCATGGCGTATATTGCATACGCTGAACCATAATATCCATTTCCCTCATCTCCAAGTATCTGATACAGAGGCGATCTGTACAGAAGGCCGATGATCCTCGACACGATTCCGGCTCCCGCCAGGATTCCTGCCTGAAGCGCCAGATTACTTCCCTTTCCTGATAGCTTTCCTTTCTTTGCCGTACCGGTATTTGTACTCATATCTAACTCCTTATTGCCATTTCTAAATCACTGTTGTAAAATTCAATTTGTATCTTTGATATATATCACAAACTATATATATACCAATTTTATGCAGTTAATTCAACCATAATATTTATAAACACGATGCATATTATGACCAAATATACCACAAGGAGGAACTTTAACCATGGAATACTCTTCACTTCCAAAGGATCCTATGGTGCTTCTCAGCTTCATCAACACGAAGCTCAGAGATGACTATCCAAGTCTTGACGAGCTCTGCAGCTCACTATGTGTAAATGCAGATGATATCAAGAGTAAGCTCGCATCCATCGACTATTCATACGATGCAGAAAAGAACAGATTTGTGTAAAAGCAAATCTGTTCTTTTCTCTTTTGTCAGACAGGGACAGCATCTGCTTTCCCCGTGCTGATATTATGTTTTATTTATCCTGATTCCCGGAAATTTTTTTATCACTCTCCGGTTTTGCCTGACCATTTCCAACTTCTTCAGCGTCATCTTTGCTGTCAGCTTCCTTATCAGGCTCTGCATCACTTCCTACTATATTATTTGCAAGCTTTTCAGCGTCCGCCCTGCTGGCCACGCTCTTCATAACATGCATGAATTTATCAAATATACTGATAGGATCATCATCTGAATCATCATCATCCTGAGACTGATCATCTGCATGCGCAGCGCCAGACTTCACATATTCATCATCTGGAAGATCTGATGGGTACTGAAGCATATGCTGCTTCTGCTTGAGCTTCCTTTTGTTCTCACGCTCCGCAAGCTTCTGCTCCGGCGTCTTCTTCTTGAACCTTATATCCTCTTCTTCCTCAGTTATATATATCGGCTCTCCCGTCTCCTCATCTATCCTGCGGATCTTCTCATACTCGGATGTCTTGAACGCAAGATTCTTCTCCTGCAGCTTTGCAGTGCATGTCCTGTTGACGTACATGTAACAGCAGGCAAATACAGGAACTCCGAGAAGCATTCCAAAGAATCCGAACAAACCGCCGCCAACTATAACCGCTGTGAGCACCCAGAAGCTTGAAAGTCCTGTGGTATCTCCGATGATCTTCGGTCCGAGGATATTGCCATCAAACTGCTGCAGTACAAGTATAACAATGAGCAGCACAAGACTCTTTATAGGATCTGCAATGAGCACGATGAAGAAACATGGCACAGCTCCTATGATAGGTCCGAAGAACGGTATGACATTTGTCACTCCGACGATAACACTTATCAGAACCGCATATGGCAGATTGAGTATCGTTGAAACTATGAACATGATCATTCCAATGATAAGTGAATCAAGTATCTTACCATTAATAAACTGACCAAATATCCTGTTCATCTCTGAAAGTCCGTCAAGGATAGTATTTGCATTCTTCACCTTGAATACCGCATATATGATCTTTTTTCCCCTAGATGCAAGATATTCCTTGTTTGCCATCACATATATCGAAGCGATAATACCGATGAAGAAATTGTATAGGAACTTAAGACCTGAGAACACTCCACTTCCTATATTCACCACGATCTTGTCCACATTTGGCATGATCTTGGTATTCAGCATATCCTGAACCTTGAGATATGCATTGTTCATATACTTGTTGATCTGATCCTCAGGTATATTGAGCTTCTGGAACTTCTCATTTATATTCTCCACCATCGTCTGAAGGTTGGAATAATAGGTATCCATGTTGCCCACAAGCTGCTTGATACTGTCGTAGAGCTGAGGAACCACCAGCCACACTATTCCGGTTATGATTCCAAGGAACACTATGGTAGTTAAAATAACCGACAAAGTTCTCGAAACCTTGAACAATTTTTTCTTATCCGATATGACTCTCTCCTGGAATATCGTATGAAATAATCTGTCGAAAAAAACAAGTATCGGGTTCATGAGAAACGCAATGACTGCACCCACTATGATCGGTGCAAATGCACTCGATATCTTGTCAAGTATCGCACGAAATCCCGACCATTGCTCCAGTATCTTATTAAAAAGGAGTCCGACAACGATTATTCCTATGACCGCCAGACTTATGTTGAGAATTCTTTTCTTCTTATTATTAACAGCCAACTTCTTCTCTCCCATTCTTTAGCATGTGTTTATTATATTAGTTTTTCCAAACCTGTTCAATACAGCTTACGCAAAATTAACCATACATTTATCATTTAATCTCATAAATTTTATAATTCGTGCATATAATGCACTTTAGGGGATAGTATGTTCAGAAAATTTATGTTGTTTACCCTACTGTTTTTTAGTAAAATGAGAGCTAGCCAAGGGCAAATGCGAAAACTATCGCATACCAGGATTTCCTAAACAAGGGAGGTGTTCTATATGAATTGGGAGATTGCAACCTGGCTTATCATATTTGCCGTATGTCTCATTGCTGAGATCATATCGCTTGGACTTACAACCATCTGGGCATGTGGAGGAGCCCTGGTGGCAATGATCATCGCTTTTTTCAGCGGATCGCTGCCACTACAGATCGTTGCATTTCTTGTTGTCACCACTATTCTTTTCTTCACGACAAGACCGATTGCCAAGAAGCATCTTGACAACCAACTGGTAAAGACAAACGTAGAAAGTCTTATCGGCAAACACGTTATCGTATCTGCTGACATAGACAATCTCAAGTCCACCGGTCAGGTCTTGATCAACGGAGTTGAGTGGACAGCAAGATCCAAACATGGCGATACCATTGAAACCGGAACCGAGGTCGTGATCGACGAGATATCCGGAGTCAAAGCAATCGTAGAAAAGGCAGGAAAGCCGGCAATATAAAGCTAAGGGCTTATCAGCTTAAGACACACACATTTTTAATTAAGGAGATTATTATGGACGGAGCAGGAATTTCACTTATTATCATTTTATGTCTGATCGTAATCGTTATTATTTGCAGTACGATCAAGATCGTGCCACAGGCACACGCTTATGTAATTGAGAGACTTGGAACATATCAGGCAACATGGTCTGTTGGACTTCACATGAAGATGCCTGTTATCGATAAGGTAGCCAAGAAGGTTACACTCAAGGAGCAGGTTGTTGACTTCGCTCCACAGCCGGTTATCACAAAGGATAACGTAACAATGAGGATCGACACAGTCGTATTCTTCCAGATCACAGATCCTAAGCTTTTCAGCTACGGAGTTGAGAATCCTATCATGGCCATCGAGAACCTGACAGCTACCACACTTCGTAACATCATCGGTGATCTCGAGCTTGACCAGACACTTACATCAAGAGAGACCATCAACACCAAGATGAGAGCAACACTTGACGAGGCTACTGATCCTTGGGGAATCAAGGTCAACAGAGTAGAGCTCAAGAACATCATCCCTCCTGCAGCTATTCAGGATGCCATGGAGAAGCAGATGAAGGCAGAGCGTGAGAGACGTGAGCAGATCCTCCGTGCTGAAGGTGAGAAGAAGTCAGCCATCCTCATCGCAGAAGGTAACAAGCAGTCAGTCATCCTTGAGGCCGAGGCTGAGAAGGCTTCTCAGATCCTCCGTGCTGAGGCTAAGAAGGAAGCAACTATCAAGGAAGCCGAAGGTCAGGCACAGGCTATCCTCGCTGTACAGCAGGCAAATGCAGATGGTATCAGAGCACTGAATGAGTCAATGCCTACAAATCAGGTCATCACTCTAAAGAGCCTGGAAGCATTTACAAAGGCTGCAGACGGCAAGGCTACCAAGATCATCATCCCATCAGAGATACAGGGAATCGCAGGTCTCACCTCTTCTATTGTAGAGGTTGCCAAGAGCACTGAAACTGCTGCCATATCAAAGCAGTAACATATCAGACTATTACAAATAAATAAGACAGCTATTAAAAGACGTGCATGAAAGTTCTTTTTGAAGAATCTTTCGTGCACGTCTTTGTAATTACTATTTGTATTTTTCTGTCATCATGATCACTGCGGAAGTTCTATCCACACAGATTTGATATTCTCTCCTGACTCAACATCATTCAACTGATATACGATCTGCACCTTTCCAGTCCTGCCCTTTTCTACCGATACGATCATATAGCTATTCACCATAGACATTGGAGCCAGCGAGCCCTCGCAGTTTCCACCTTCTGTATGTACCCTCCATCCTCAACTGAATATACCTCATCAGTCATTCTTGCTCACATTGTTATACTGGAAGAAATCAATCCTGTGATCCTTGAAATAATATTTTGCATCACGCTCATTCACTTCCCTGAGTACCTTACACGGATTACCCACAGCTACAACATTCGATGGGATATCTGTGGCAACCATACTTCCAGCTCCTATGACGGTGTTATCACCTATAGTCACCCCCGGAAGTATCGTAACTCCTGCACCTATCCAGCAGTTCTTGCCTATTGTTATAGGTGCATTGTACTGATATCCCTGTTTTCTGAGTTCTGCGTCTATCGGATGTCCCGCCGTAGCCAGTGTGACATTCGGACCAAACATGGTGTAGTCACCAACGTAAATATGTGTGTCATCCACCATTGTAAGGTTGAAATTCGCATATATATTGCTGCCCCAGTGAACAAATTTGCCGCCCCAGTTTGCATGGAGTGGTGGCTCTATATAGCAGTTGTCTCCTATCTCCTCAAACATCTCCTTGAGCATCTGCTGACGCTTGACCATCTCTGTTGGTCTGGTCATATTGAAGTCATATAATCTGTCCAGACACTTTATCTGCTCTCTGGCGATATCCTCATCGCCCGGAAGATAAAGCTCACATGTGTGCATCTTTTCCAGCTCTGATTTTCCCATTGTAAATACCTCCTGTATTTTATTTTTGTCTTCATAAACCCGCCATGTTGTAAATCCGTTTCTTTTTGACATCGTGGATTATCACATCATGATCACACTGGCTATATGAAAGCAACAGGCACCACCAAGCCGCACTAAAGCGCCCATGATGATGCCTGTTATATCGTCGTATATACATTATATTCAAATGTACATACATGGCGCACTCGGCACCATATATATCATTTAGTTGTACTTGTAGTAATTGATGAGGCAGCCATCTGTTATGATCTGTCTCTCATCGTCTGTGAGTTCTCCAAGTCTCAGCTCTATCTCAGCAAAATCCTTGTTCACAACATATGCCTTGATGACCTCTGTCTTGTTCTTCACCGCATCCTTGATTCCCGGGATGAATACATAGTCGTCATTGTCAAAGTCAAAATCCTTATCGATGACAAATGGAAGCATACCCCAGTTGATAAGGTTTGATCTGTATCTCTTTGTAGCGTATTCCTTTGCAATGTTTGCCCATCCACCGAGAACCTTCTGGCATGATGCAGCCTGCTCACGGGCTGAACCGTCACCCGGCTTAACAGCATAAATGGTACTTCCAACACCTGTGTTGCTTCCGCATACGTCCTCAAACTTCTCCTTGATGGCATGCATAACTTCCTTGACCTCTGGGAATGCCTTACCCATGCACTCACCTGCCTCACGAACCTTCTCTACAGCCTGGATAGCCTTCGCTCTTCCAACGTACTCAGGATCCTTTCTTGACAGAGTGAACTCTGCAAGTCCAAGAGGATTTGATCTGTATGATGAAGTCTCTCCTGATGGGATAAGCTCATCTGTTGTTGTTACAGGATCATGTATAACTGATGCCACCTTGAGGAGAAGGTTGTCTGTAAGAGGAACCATCTCAGGCCAGTCCTTGATGTTTGGACCAAACTTGATCTCAACCGAAGGATCAGCCTTTCCAACACCATTGTAAACTCTTCTGTCGTATATAGCCTTGTCGAAGAAATACTTTGGATGTGTGTACTCTATATCTGCAAGGTCTGTTGCTGATGTCAGATAGCCCTTGTTGGCTGCAGTTGCTGCGATAGAACGCGCATCCATAAGCGCAACAGATGAGATCTGACCATTCTGTATCTTTGAACCCTCTCTGTTAGGGAAGTTTCTTGTTGAATGTCTGATGGAGAATGCATTGTTGGCAGGTGTATCACCGGCACCAAAGCAAGGTCCACAAAATGCTGTCTTAACGATAGAACCTGTCTCGATGAGATCAGCCAGAACACCGTTCTTTGCAAGCTGCATATATATAGGTGTACTTGCAGGATATACTGACAGTGTGAACTCGTCAGCGCCTATGCTCTTGCCTCTGAGGATATCAGCCGCATCGCAGATATTCTCATATCCACCACCGGCACATCCGGCGATGATTCCCTGCTCAACATACAGCTTGCCATCTCTTACCTTATCCTTGAGTGTAAAGTCGACCTTGCCGTCAAGGCTTACAAGTGCACGCTTCTCAACATCATCAAGGATATCCATGAGGTTGGCATTCAGCTCGTCGATGGTGTATGTGTTGCTTGGGTGGAATGGCATAGCTATCATTGGCTTAACTGTTGACAGATCTACATATACGACTCCGTCATAGTAAGCCACATCGCCAGGATTCATCTCCTTGTATGCCTCACTTCTTCCGTGAATGTCATACCAATCCTTTATCTTGTCATCTGTCTTCCATATTGATGACAGACATGTTGTCTCTGTTGTCATAACATCAATACCGATACGGAAATCTGCTGAGAGCTTGTCAACACCAGGACCAACGAACTCCATTACCTTATTCTTGACATATCCGCAGCCAAATGTTGCTCCGATGATGGCAAGTGCCACATCCTGAGGACCAACCCCCTTCTGTACCTCTCCGTCGAGATAGATTGCGATAACGCCCGGCTTTGCAACATCGTATGTCTTACACAGGAGCTGCTTTGCGAGCTCACCGCCGCCCTCTCCAATAGCCATAGTACCAAGAGCACCGTAACGTGTATGTGAGTCTGATCCAAGTATCATGGCGCCACACTCTGCCAGCATCTCTCTTGCAAACTGATGGATGACCGCCTGATGAGGTGGTACATACACGCCGCCATACTTCTTCGCACATGAGAGGCCAAACATATGGTCATCCTCATTGATGGTTCCACCTACGGCACACAGTGAGTTGTGACAGTTTGTAAGTACATATGGTATAGGGAACTCCTTAAGACCTGATGCTCTTGCTGTCTGGATGATTCCTACAAATGTTATATCATGTGAAGTCATCTTATCGAATTTGATCTTAAGATTCTCCATATTGTCAGATGTGTTATGCTTAGCCAATATTCCGTAAGCAAGTGTGTTCTTTGATGCCTCTTCCTTTGATGGAGCACTGCCAAGCTTTGATGCGAGAACTGCACCTGCCTCAGCATTATCCTCAACCAGCTCTGTACCATGTAACAGATAAGCACCGTTGTCAAATAATTTAATCATACTCTTCCTCCTGGTAATAGCTTTTTGTCATTTATGGAATTTCACACAGATGTATACAAAACCCCATGTTTCTCTACATCATACCATATTATTTTCAAATTTTAAATAGTATTATATTAGAGCTTAACGCAAAAAATCTGCCATACATGCTCAGGCACATATGGCAGATCCTATGCATCAAATTGAATATACTGTACAGATACCCTTAACCGAAATACCTGTACCTGATACATCCTATCTGACACTATATAATCAATCTCCCCTCAGAGTTAATTATCCTCTGTTACATACACTATACTATTTGTATAATTTTTCCAATAGTTTTGGCAAAAATCGACACAAACGACGCGTATAACAACCTGAACGACATAAATTTTCGTGTACAACACACATATACTTTAATTATACCTATTGTAGAAATTCCCATTTGTATGATAGAATGTTCCTGATATGTTAATAATTTAAGAGTTTTGTTTATCTATCAATTTTTCACAGGAGTGTTTGATTATGAATTTTCTGATTGTTGAGGATGACAATATCCAGCTTACCGGCTTAAAATATATAATTGAAGAAGAGTACGCAGACGCTGTTGTCAACACTGCATCAACTTACAACGATGCCATAACAATAATAGATTCATTTGATATTGATATCTTTTTACTGGACATTGATCTCGGTGGAGGGAAGACCGGATTGGATGTATGTGGTTATCTCCGAAGAATTCCCAAATACAGTGACACACCTGTCATCTTCATCACCGATATCACCGTTCCAAACCTTGATGTCATCAACAAGTATCATTGCCAGTATTATTTCTCAAAGCCTTATGACAGAATCGATGTCGTAGGAGGTATCAACTCGGTGCTCACACAGCCTGACGACCAGACATCAAGGATCCGCGTAAAGGATATCCAGGGAATACTTTTCCATATAAGCATGGATGAAATAATTTATGTATGTGCATCCGGCCACCACAAGCACATTTTCACATCCGACGGCGATTTTATCGTCACCAACCCGACCTTCGAGTCAATTTTGCAGGATGCCGGTGATGCTTCTCTGGTAAGATGCCACAAAAGCTATTACTTCAATCCCAACTACATACAGAGTTATGACAGATCCAATTCACTTATAAAGCTAAAGCTGACTCAGGAGTCCATACCGGTTGGACGCAAATATAAAACTATTATAGAAACTTACCAGGAGTACAGATAAAATGGCTGCATATTTTAACTTTCTTTCCAAGATATTGCTTGATACCTTTGTATTTTTAATATTCATGATGGCGATATACAATGTAAAATTTTCCCAGATAGCAAGGAGACTTCCACCTTTGCTTCTGCTGACTTTACCAGTCTCTCTGATTGCCACAGTTACAGACTCCATGTTCATATTCACACTGATAACATACATCTACTGCTTTGTATTCTACTCCCTGGTCTTCCGTTATCCGCCAATGAAGATCATAACGGGCTACGCAATAGCTCTTATAATCATGACAGTGCTGAACCTTATACAGATGGTTGTCATCATGCAATTCACAGACAACCCTTTCACCAATGCTTCAACATATATAACTGAAGCCATGGCTTTTGTGATAGCTATTTTGCTGTACAAATTCGGGCACCTGGATAAGCTGTATGAAACCCTCATCATAAAAAACCAGGTTTTCAGGAATATAATACTCGCTGTATTTGCCCTCATGGTCTCCATGGTTTTATACCAGCGTATATCACCTAAAGATTTCATGAATGTGTTTATGACTTTCCTGTTTATAGTTATTCTTATACTCATCCTGTACGCCGGAATGTACAAGAACTACATGAGTCTCAGGGAGTCCCAGAAACAGCTGCAGTCTTATGAACAGTATCTTCCTATTATAGAGGAGCTTATCGATCAGGTTAGAATGAGACAGCACGATTATAACAACGAACTTCAGGCAATAAGCATGCTGCCGATCAGCTGCACTGATTATGAATCACTCTCTGCCGCTCTGGCAAAAGAGCTTGATACCTCATGCAGCGATCACGTTATAAAAAATTCCTACCTTCTGAGGATCAACATGAAACTGATCGCCGGATTCCTGTTCAGCAAGATGAACCTTGCCCAGGAGCGAAATATAGATCTCAATATAAATGTCAAGAATTCGACTCTCACATCAAAGGCTGCTGAATTCGAACTTCTGGATACGATGAGTATTCTGGTAGACAATGCATTTGATGCCACCGAGGATGGAGGGCATATAGAGATAGTGATCGACTCAGATGGAACGAAGACATCCGTTGAAACCCTCAATGCAGGTCCTACTCTCACCGCGGCAATGCGAAGGGACTTCTTCACCAAAGGCTACTCGACAAAGCCGCTGAAGGATGGCAGATATTCAAGGGGAATAGGTCTTTATAAGTTAAAACAACTCACAAAAAAATATGACGGTGAGATCCTTCTCGACAATCAGACAGCAGACGGACAGACTTACATTCATTTTCTGGTCAGACTATAAATATCACTTTTATGACTTTTTAAGACAGCTATGGGTTAATTCCATATCTGTCTTTTTTGTTGGTGATGATCACTTTCATATATACGCATGCAGTATTTTTATCATTTTCTTTCCTATTGTTTAAGATTTTATGTTGCGCAGCCCGTCAACATCTAACATTTTCAGGCATATCCACCATTATTCGTTAATTTTTTCTGCATTCCACCATATATCCTTAATTTTATTCTTTACTTATTATATATAAATGGTATAATCAAAAGGATTATTTTTCCTATTAGATGGAACTTAATGAGAAATTTTTGACAGGAGATGTAAAAGTGAAAGATACTATCGAAATCAGATGGCACGGACGTGGTGGTCAGGGTGCCAAGACTGCTGCCCTGCTCCTCGCAGATGTGGCATTCAAAACAGGTAAATATGTTCAGGGATTCCCTGAGTATGGTCCAGAGAGAATGGGCGCACCTATCACTGCTTACAACAGGATCAGCAGTGAACCTATCAGAGTACATTCCAACATTTACGAGCCACAGTATGTGGTTGTTGTAGACGAATCTCTGATCGAACCTGTACATGTGACTGCAGGTCTCGCCGAGGATGGTGCCATCATCATAAATACACCTAAGACTCCGGACGAGGTCCGTCCACTGCTCAAGGGTTACAAGGGTAGGGTATACACACTTGATGCCAAGGAGATCTCCATGAAGACTCTCGGCAAGAATTTCCCTAACTCTCCTATGCTTGCAGCCATCGTTGCTGTCAGCGGAATAATGGAGGAGGGACCTTTCCTCGAAGATATGAGACAGTCATATCAGCACAAATTTGCCAAGAAACCAGAGGTTATCGAGGGCAACATGGAAGCATTAAAGCTCGCCTTCAGGGAGGTAATGAAGTAATGAGAACAGATATAAGCAAGATACATGACAATAGCAAATGGACAGAGCTCACACCTGGAAACCACGTATACGGCGGTGGCACATCCAAGGCATTTAACACAGGTGAGTGGAGGACTTCAACACCTGTCCTAGACGAGAGCAAATGCGTACACTGTCTTCTGTGCGCACCTGTCTGTCCGGATTCATGCATTCCGGTCGTATCAGGCAAGCGTCTCGCATTTGACCTGGAGCACTGCAAGGGCTGCGGTATATGCGCATACCAGTGCAAATTCGGAGCAATCACTATGAAGGAGGGCAAATAAATGGCTATAAGAGAACGTCTTTCAGGAAATGAGGCTGTGGCACATGCTATAAAGCAGATCAATCCGGATGTTATGCCTGCATTTCCTATAACACCTTCAACTGAGATACCTCAGTTCGTTTCAACATTTATCTCCAATGGAGAGATCGATACAGAATTTATACCGGTAGAGAGTGAGCACAGTGCCATGAGTGCAGCGATCGGCGCAGAGGCTGCCGGCTGCCGTACACTCACAGCCACATCATCATGTGGTATGGCTCTCATGTGGGAGGAGCTCTATGTGGCAGCGTCCAATCGTCTTCCACTTGCCCTCGCACTTGTAAACAGAGCACTCTCCGGTCCTATCAACATCAACTGCGACCACTCAGACAGTATGGGCGCACGTGATACAGGTTGGCTTCAGATATACGCAGAGAACAACCAGGAGGCATATGACAACTTTGTTCAGGCATACAGAATATCTGAGCACAAGGATGTCAGACTTCCTATCATGATATGTCAGGATGGCTTCATCACAAGCCATGCCGTTGAGAACATCACCCTCATCGAGGATGATCTCGTAAAGAAGTTTGTAGGTGAGTACAACCCTGAGCAGTATCTGTTAAACCCTGAGATGCCTATGGCTGTCGGTCCTTACGCCACATCTCCTTATTATATGGAGACTAAGATGGCTCAGAATACTGCCATGAAGAATGCAAAGCAGGTTATTCTGGATGTTGCAAAGGAATTCGAAGATATGACAGGCCGTCACTACGGTTTCTTTGAGGAATACAGACTTGACGATGCCGACTACGCCATCGTTATGATCGGCTCTGCTGCCGGAACAACAAAGGAAGCTATAGATGAGCTGAGAAATGAGGGCAAGAAGGTCGGACTCTTGAAGATCAGAGTGTTCAGACCATTCCCTGGTGAGGAGATTGCAAAGGCTCTCGCCCACACCAAGGCTGTGGCAATCCTTGACAGATCGGAAGGATTCAGAGCAGGCGGCGGTCCTCTCTCAGCAGAGGTCAAGGAGCACCTGTATGACATTCAGGCAACCACAAAGGCTGTCAGCTACATCTACGGTCTCGGCGGACGTGACTACACTGTGGACAGCGCCAAGGGCGTATTTGCACAGCTTGAAGACATGATAGAGAACGGTGCTGAGATTCCTCAGTATCAGTACATAGGACTTAGACAGTAGGAGGTAAGATGAAATGGCATATAATTTTAAAGAAGTAATGAACAAGCCTGAGCGTCTTGCTCCAGGTCATAGAATGTGTGCAGGCTGCGGTGGTACGATCACTGTCAGAACTGTACTCCGCGCCCTTCACGAGGGCGACAAGGCGGTCATCGGTAACGCCACAGGATGTCTTGAGGTTTCAACCTTCATGTATCCTTACACAGCTTACGAGGACAGCTACATACACAACGCATTTGAGAACGCAGGCGCAACCCTCTCAGGTGTTGAGACAGCCTACAACGTTCTGAAGAAAAAAGGCAAGATAGATGACACTTACAAATTCATCACATTCGGCGGTGATGGCGGAACTTATGACATCGGACTTCAGTCACTGTCGGGTGCCATGGAGCGTGGACATGACATGGTATATGTGTGCTATGACAACGGAGCATACATGAACACCGGTATCCAGCGTTCATCAGCTACTCCTATGTATGCTGACACCACAACCACACCGGTAGGCTCACAGTCAAATGGTAAGATGCAGAACAGAAAGGATCTGGCACAGGTCATGGCTGCCCACGACATCCCATATGTTGGACAATCTACTCTTCTCGGCAACATGCGTGATCTCTATGAGAAGGCTGAGAAGGCCATATACACACCTGGCGCAGCTTTCCTCAATGTCATGTCACCATGTCCTAGAGGATGGAGATACCCTACAGAGAAGATCATGGACATCTGCAAGCTGGCAGTCGAGACATGTTACTGGCCTCTGTTCGAGGTTATCGAGGGCAAATGGATTCTCTCCTACTCTCCTAAGAAGAAGCTTCCTATCGAGGACTTCCTGAGAACACAGGGCAGGTTCAAGCACCTGTTCAAGCCTGAGAACGAGCACCTTCTCGTTCAGTATCAGCAGGAGGTTGACCGCCGTTGGGAGGATCTTCTGTATAGGTGTTCTAAGAATTAAGTAATTAACGAACGGACGAAAGAAAGCCCACCCAGGGCATATAAACGATTACGTTTGTCTTCCTTCGTTTCAGCTTGCTTCTATCTGCATGCGGCTACGCACGCGATAAGAGCGTTTGCGTGCTTCGCCTTAGCAAGAAGCGCTGAAACTCAGTCGACTGCACTACCAATCGTTATATATGCCCTGAGTGGGCTTTCTTTCTGTTCTTGTTTTAATATAAAATAATTCTTTATACAACTAATTCTCTTACTTTTATTTGTCTGCACATTGCTGTGTTATTTTTTCTGTTTTTCGTCACATATCAGTATATTTGTTTATACAAACGCTATGCTTTTCGATATTTTAATTCTTAGTGTACCTAATCTTTTTCTCTAATTATTGACCATCGTCAATTTGCTTATCTGAATGGCACTTCGTATAAGTCTTCGATGGTGTATGTGCTGCCCTCGCATTTTGATGTTTTTTGAAACAGCAGACTCTCTACCTGATCTACGTCCAATATTCGGTCTGTCGAAAATAGAATCTGATATGTTCCATTTTTTAATAAACTGCCGGTTCCGGCATCTGTAATATGCGTGAGGATAGTTCCATCTTTTAATTTTACGCCTGAAAGAACTGCATATAACTCGTCATTCTTTATATGTTTTGCATTACTTATGTCAATTACCGCTCTAATTGAAATTGGGGAAATTTCGCATTCTGTGACTACCGCTCCTGTATTTTCAAGAACTGTATGGACCTTTCGGATCACGGATGTACTGTCTCCGCTAAGCGTCCATTCAAATTTCCATGTTCCTTCGTTCTCAGTCTGTATTCCCAGGCTATCATCATACACTCCCAGATTTCCCAGTTCTATCGATATCTTTTTGCCACCTAGAAATCCTTTTGTTCCTTCTGAATCCAAAAGAATGTGATACTCCATACTGCCATCTTCAAGCTCATAGTTCTGTATCAGTTCGCCATCTCTTGTTGCTGCCTTGCCGGTTTCATCAAGAACCTTCTCCGCATAAAAGCTGCTAAAGCTCCCTATTGCTTTTCCATTTAAGGTACAGGTATGTATGCCAAATCCGGGAGTCTGTCCATCCTCTATGGCAAAGCCTTCAACCTTAAGCGCCACATAGGCAAAGTAATTATCCACTATGGTCTGTGCCACGGATATCGTTACTCCATCTTGTGTAACTGCATTTACATCGGAGTCTTCCCCCGGAAAACTCGCCAGTCCGGACTGTTCATATTTTTCTGTGTCTCCCGATGATATCTGGTATTTGTCTCTTATTCCATCGCTCCATCTGTGATATAATGCGCTGGCGCCAACGCCTACCGTACCCAGTGAGATAACACACACTATGATTATTGCCGCAGCTTTACTATATACTGATATGCACAGCCTTTTCCCTGATTTTACATTCATCTCTTTATGTATATTATTCATATCCATTCCTTTCAAATCCACAATCATCTCCTTTGTTGCTTCCTTGAAGAAATCCTTTTCGTTCATAATCGCACCTCCATTCCTGACACGCCCTTTGATATCATATCCAATTTATGCATCATCTCAATGAATCCCTTATTAATTTTCTTGTCCGGAATAACCTGTTCTTCACGGTCTGTGGTTTCATGTGCAGCAGTCCGGATATCTCCGTTACAGAAAGTTCCATTGAGTAATACAGATAAAAAATCTTCTGTACACAGTCTGGCTGCCGTTTCAATATCTCTTTAACATCATGCAGCATTTCCTCTCTGTAAAAATCATCCTCCACACAGCTCTCCTCTTCATAAACTCCTTGTTCATTCAATTCAGATCCAGCCGATGCGTCTATCGATGTCCGGTCTGCTATTCTGTCCCAGAACGAATAATATGATGAAAGTTTCTTTTTACAAAGCGAGATCAAAAAAGATTCTTCATCCCTGACATAATCCATTTCTTTCTTCTGAAGTATTCTAAAATACTCCATATACACTTCCTGAAGTACATCATTTACATCATCAAAACTTTTACATCTTGAAATCAGGAACAGTGTCACACTGCGTTTTGTTTTTTCATAAATTTCTTCAAAATATTTGTTTACATTACTGCTGTTCTGACCGGTCAAATCTTTTACCTCCCTTCACTAAAGTAGTGGAGTGGTTACTACATATGGTTTCATTATATTTTATTTTTTTGCACAAGTAAGGGCTATCCAACATTTATTGAATAGCCCCATATCTTTATTCTATGTGTATTACTTCTGTCAATTAATATTATCGTCTTTCACTTTTTTAAAACAATCGTAACTATAAAGTTCCCATATGGGGTAGTTATATCGCCTGTAAAATCTGAAATCTCTAGTATCTTCTTCACGATAGACAGTCCAAGTCCATTTCCAGTGTGTCCTGTTCTCGCTGTGTTTCCTTTCTTTAACGGTTCCCATAGTTCTGACGGCTCACAGTCTATATCACAAGCCATTTTATTTGAAAATACGATCTGGTCATCGTCTATCTCAATGCCAGCATGGCTGTCATCAGCGGCATATTTTGCCATATTCATCACAAGATTATCTATGAGCAGCTCCATGAGCCGTAAATCAGCCTGAACGATGGCATGCCCTTTTACCTCACACTCTATATTTCTGTTTTCAAAATCCACCATATATCTGCCTGTCACCTGACTTACTAACTTATCCAGTTCCACATTTTCTTTTTTTATAGTCATGGTATTTTCAAGTCTCATATACGACAGCATTCCTGTTATCATCTCATTTATATATGCTACATTGTCCAAAATGGAATCTATGTAATGTCTGGACTCGGAATCCTTTGCTATCTGCTGCAGATTTTCCGCATATCCCGATATAGCTGTGACCGGACCTCTGACATCATGAGCAATGGCTGCTATCAGGTTTCTGCAGCTCTCGTCAGCTATTATCTCTTTTTTCTTTTTTCTGTATGATATCATAAGTACTACCACATAGCAGATAAAAAACATTGGAGATACATACATAAGAATTTTTAGCAACTTCATATCCGGATCTGTAAACGGATTCTCATACATTGCTGATACAACGTAATAATCATTTTCTCCTACTGTCAGCGTTCTCCCTCTGTAGAAGTAGCCTCTCCACAAGATACTTTCTTCGTGATCGGTGGCATTATTCATACCCTCCCGTTCAAATACGCTGTCAAGATACTCTCTGGAACACTCATACTGTTTGTCAATATTCGCATAGTCTACATCGTCATATCCCATCGCAACATAGTCACGATATACCTCCTCAGCAGATCTTACATCCTCATATATATATTCATCTGACTTCACTTTCACAGCGGTTATTCCTTCATCCGTGGATGCCCATTCGTAGGTTATTCCATTTTCCACAAATGTATCACCAGGCTTTATATCTTCCTCCCAGTCTGTCAATGAGCTATCCTGTGCCACCTCTGATTCTGGCACATTTTCCGTCATTTCACCATCAGCTCCAGACATATCATCCGCCTGCTCTTCATCTTCAAAATCTGTTTCATCCTCAAACTTTGCATCATAGCCCGACAGCTCCACACCATTGTCGTATCTGTACACCTTCGATACGAAACACGGTGTATTACATTTGGCAAGTATATCTTCTATGTCTTCACGTATTTGCTGATCACCCTCACCACTTTTTATCAATCGGTACATTCCATTACACACAGAACTCACATTACTGTCAAATTCTGACCTCTGATTATAATTTACTATAATCAATAATCCTAGTGCTGCTGTGGTCATCAGCATAACCATAACTACAGCAACCAGAAGACCCTGCCAAAGTTTTCGCCTCACTATACGCTTAAGCTCACGTCTTACTGCCGATGTATATTTCTTATTGTTATTCTTTTTATCAGTCATATCGTTTTTCTCCCTTTTTACATTCTAATCCAGGCTTTCTAATACAGACATTTTTATCATCATTTCTTGCCTGATATAAATTATATTTCTTTCACCTGATACCCCTTGCCTATCACAGTCTTTATCTGCTTTCCTGCACTGCCTATACCTGCCCGGAGCTTTCTTACATGATTATCCACGCATCTGTCGCTTCCTTCATAATCATAACCCCAGATATCAACGAGCAGTCTTTCTCTTGTGATAACCTTTCCCTTATTCTCAAGAAGTATCTTCAGAAGAGCAAACTCCTTTGGTGCAAGATCGACCTCCACGCCATTTACCTTCGTCATATATCTTGACGGATTCATGCTTATCGCTCCACATACCAGCTCTCCATTGCTGTCAGTCCCCTTGGATCTCTTGATAAGCGCCTTGCACTTGGCATACAGAGTTGCAAGTGAAAATGGTTTCACTATGTAGTCATCACAACCCAGATCATAGCCCAGCATAATATCCCGTTCGGAATCTCTAGCCGTCAGAAATAATATTGGAACCATACTGTTCCTGCGCATCTCACGACACACCGCAAAACCATCCATCCCTGGCAGCATGATATCAAGCAGCACAAGATCAAATGTCTCCATCATGAAACTGTCCAATCCGTCATCGCCATTATACGCCACCTCGACATACATCTGACCTCCACTCTCTCTGACAAAGTAGTCATGTATGACCTCACTTATGTGTATATCATCCTCCACCAACAATATCTTGTTCAGAGCGAACATTTCCATTTTTGAAGTCTCCGAATTTTTTTCTGCATATGCGGCATTTATTGACGCCTCTATGTCATTTCTCTCCACATCATCACCTCCTTGACCTGCATATTAACAAACCGATATGACTTTCATATGTCCATTATAACAATTTACTACAAATATGTGCTATAGTGATATACATACATTACATGGAGGTAGAAAACCATTTGAATTGGACCGAAGGACTTATTAACGCAATTGATTATATTGAGACTCACCTTATTGACGGTGAAGTATTGGACCAAAATACAATAGCCAGGCAGGCTTACTCTTCTCCCGACAACTTCAGAAAAGTATTTCATCTAATCACGGGATATACTATAGGGGAATACATCAGAAACCGCCGGCTTTCCCTGGCTGGAGAAGAACTCATTTCATCCAACCGCACGGTGACTGACATTGCACTTGAATATGGATATGACACACCCGAAAGCTTCACGAAGGCTTTCACACGCTTTCATGGAAACTCTCCATCTTATGTTCGAAATAACAAGTCCGGTCTCCATAATTTCACCCGAATTGTATTAAGGGTCACAGCAGATGGGGGATCTATGCTCAATTACAGAATCGTTAAGATCAACAGCATGTGTATTGCAGGTTATTCCAGGGTTTTCACAAGCCTCGATACTGCGAAAAATAATGTTCTGATTCCAAAGTTTACAAGAGAATGCTGCAGTCAAAGCTGGGATAAACTAATGAAAATTAAATCCAATAATGAAAAACCAAATAACTGCTTATTCGGTTACAGATCAAATGATTTTATAAATATTGATAAGTTCGATAATGAAATTTCATGCTTTAATTACACATTTGGACGAATGATCACAAAACAAGAAATTTCCGGATTAAATATATCCGATTATTCGATAACAAGCATTCCTGACGGCGAATGGATCTGTTTTGACTGTTCAGATACTACTCCTGCCGGGCAGCAGTCACTTTGGTATAAAATTTACACAGAATTTCTACCATTTTCTCATTATAACATAGTGCCTGACATAACCTTAGAGTGTAGCAATGTATCATTAAAAAAGGAACAAAATTACCTTCTCCTGCAAATCCGCCCCGACAAGGTTTAACCATTGCTGACAGGTCATAATGCAACTCCTGTGATATTGTTTTTATAGTATTTCTCACTTATATAATAATTACTAAATACAATCAAAGGAGGCCTTTTATGAAAAAGGAATTAACAATTTTGACCACATTCAGCATAGCCGTTATATTAGTTGTCACCGGGTGTCAACACTCGTCAGCATCTAAGAATGACTCTACTGTCACCAAATCGGTCACCAGCTATTCTTCATCCGAAGATACGTCAATCAAAGAAGCAACAACTCCTACAGGTTTACTTCCAGAGGAACGTGCCAGCATAACCATGGAAAAACTCTCTCCCGATCACATGTATTATAACGAGGTGACCACGCTTGATCCCGCTTGTGCAGACTATATCAACGAATTATCCATTTATGATGCTGAGATAGATGACACTTTTGTTGTCCATATATCTCTTCCACCTGATTATAACGAAGCAAGCTCATATCCAATGGTTGTTATGACCGATGGAGTCTGGAGACTCAGTGATCACCCTGAACTCAGACCTCTCATGACATCTGGCCAGATACAGGATGTTATCCTTGTCAGCATAGGGTATCCAAACAATTACAATTATGATGTCATCAGAAAAAGAGATCTTCAGACTAACCCTGATTCATTCCTGCATTTTATTGTAGATAACCTGATTCCTTATCTGGAAGAAATATACTCTGTAAACCCTGAAAACATGACTCTCACAGGTCATTCCCTGGGTGGATACTGGGCTTACTATGCTCTGTTCCATAATGACACTATAGGAAAAAATACATTTGCAAATTATTATATTGGCAGTCCTTCCATGTGGGCAATCACTGACGGCAAATTTATGTCTACGTACGAAGAAGAATATTACAGCAGAACACAGACTCTGAATGCAAATGTCTATGTAACCGTAGGTGCAGATGAGGATAAAAACTTCATATCTTCTATCGAGGATTTCTACAACGATTTACAAGAGAGAAATTATTCCGGCTTAAACCTGACCTACGAAAAAATAGAAGGCTATGACCATAACACAGTCTTTAAGCCTTCTATCAAAAATACTCTTCTTATGTTCTATAAAAAAGATTCCGAATAACTATCTGTAGAACCACCAGCATCCATATCCAGGCATGACTGCTCCAAGCTCGCGGAGGGTCTTGCCTGATATGAGATCGGTATATATATCAGCCTGATCCTCAGGCATAGTCCAGATGAGCTGATCCATATTGCTGAAGTTGAAGAATGCCCTCAGCTCATGTCCTGCATATTCCCTCACTATTCCGAGGACGCTTGCACATCCTGTCTCTATGGTGTAGACATTTGCATTACATGAAAATACATCATGCGATGCTCTGATATCCTCCATGTGGCGCAGCGCGTCAAATATCTTCATGGCAACAGGATCCTTTTTCTCAACCTTGTCCCACGGGAAGTTTCCTCTGTGCAGGTATCTGCTGTCCGCACATTTATCCGGATCATTCTTATAAGTATAATCGTTTGTCTGTCCTATCTCATCACCGCTGTACAGAACCGGAATTCCACTCTGTGCCAGAAGGTATCCATGAAGCATGAGATCACAGGCAACAGCCTGAGCGATCTTGTCTGCATTTGCCTCGTACTGGCCGGCCTCAAGGCCTGACAGGGATGCTGTTGTTCCACACAGACGGGCATCTCCGAGTCTAGGATCATCGTTATAGAGCTCACCTCTGGAATCACTGTTGTATCCCTTTCCTGTGAAATAGTCATTCAGGAACTTCTTGTGTGCCACCTCATCTATGCCGAACTGTGCCAGCCAGTCATAGTCAAGTCCCCAGCCGATATCATCGTGGCATCTGAGGTAATTCAGGAACACATAATCCTTTGGAAGTGCACACACCTGATCCATCTGGCGCTTTAAGAGTCCTACATTCTTCGTGGCTATCGTATTCCACGTGGATGCCATGGTTGTCACGTTGTAGAGCATATGGCACTCTGGCTTGTCAACTGTTCCAAAGTATGGAACTACCTTGGATGGCTCCATAACGACCTCTCCGAGAAGAAGGACTCCCGGACATACTATCTCACTGATTATCCTCATCATACGGACAAGAGTGTGAACCTGCGGCAGGTTACGGCAGTTTGTGCCTATCTGCTTCCATATATACGGAACAGCGTCGAGTCTGATGACATCTATGCCTCGGTTAGCCATATACAGCATGTTGCCGACCATGTCATTGAATACCATAGGATTTGCATAGTTCAGATCCCACTGGTATGGGTAAAATGTAGTCATGACCACCTGATTGCAGTCATTTATCCATGTGAAGTTACCAGGCGCCGTAGTTGGGAATACCTCAGGCACGGTCTCCTCGTAAATATTAGGAACAAACCAGTCATCATAGAAGAAATATCTGGATCTCGCGACAGGATCCCCCTGTCTCGCTGCCCTTGCCCACTCATGATCCTCGCTTGTATGGTTCATCACAAAGTCCAGACAACAGCTTATACCCTGTCTGTGGCACTCTGCAGTGAGGTCCTCCAGATCCTCCATGGTTCCAAGCTCAGGCTTTACCTTTCTGAAATCCGCAACAGCATATCCGCCGTCATCTCTGCCCTTAGGGCTTTCCAGCAGTGGCATAAAATGAAGATAACTCACACCACATGACTTCACATATGGAAGCTTTTCTTTTACACCCTTGAGAGTTCCCGCGAATGCATTTGTGTACATCATCATACCCAGCAGATCATTCTGCTTGTACCAATCCGGATTCTTGACACGGCTTCTGTCCAGCTTCTTGAGATCAGCATTCCTCTCCTGATAATAACCATACAGAGAATCACACAGCCAGTCAAATGCCTCCATATTGTTGTTATAGAGCTCACAGTAGAGCCACTTGAGCTCGTCATATCTCTCATCAAATCTCTTAGTATATTCTGCAGTCTTTTTCACTGTCTTTGAACCTGCCATTTATCTTCTCCTTTTCTGACTATAGTCAATTAACTTATCATTCTCATTTTATTTACATAATCTGTATCATTAACGTACATAACCAGTTTTAATCTGTTACCATATTTTTATCTATTACTGTCTCTCGACAATGAGCTTCTCAACCTCAGATCTCTCCGGCATAACCTTGAGTGCTCCCTTGCGTGTTGTGATGATCGATGCAGCAGCATTTGCGAATACAAGCATCTCTGTAAGCTTATCAGTGTCAAGATCTTCAAGTCCATTATCAAGTACATAATTCAGCACGCATGCACAGAAAGTGTCCCCGGCGCCTGTGGTCTCTATAGTGTTCTCCTGGATAAACGGCTTTGCCTCAGCGACTACATCCCCGTAGTATGCACGGCTTCCATCTCTTCCCATGGAGAGAAGTATCAAAGGTATATTGTATGTGTCCTGAAGTATCTTTATACCCTCGTCAAAATCCTCTCTTCCTGTGAACCACTGTATCTCATTGTCCGATATCTTGAGCACATCACACTGTCTCATACCCCAGTCGATCTGATCATGGGCCTCGTCCAGCGTCTTCCACAGAGGCTCCCTGAGGTTCGGGTCAAATGTGACGATGCATCCAGCCTCCTTTGCAGCAGCCACAGCCTTCTGTGTTGCAGCACGTGACACTTCATATGTCAGTGAGAGTGATCCGAAATGGAACAGCCTGGCATCCTTTATGATACTCTCATCCACCTCATCTGCGCTTAACATGATATCCGCCCCCGGATTCCTGTAAAATGAAAAGTCTCTGTCTCCGTCCTCGTAGGTATGCACAAACGCAAGTGTTGTATGTACATCCCTATCAAACTTCAGATTGTCAGTATTGATCCCGGCATCAGCCACAACATTGGCAAGTATTTTTCCAAGGAAATCATCCCCTACCTTTCCAACAAATGCAGTCTTCTTGCCAAGCTTCTGCAGCATAGCGAGAACATTGCATGGTGCTCCGCCCGGATTGGCCTCCATCATCATATTGCCCTGACCGCTGAGCCCGTTCTGTGTAAAGTCTATGAGCAGTTCTCCAAGTGCCACAACATCAAATCTCTTCATAGTACATATCCCCCTTATAATCTAAAATAAATACGTGCCTGTTTATTTAACTGTTTATCACCAACAGCAAATGCATGAAACATGTTTCACCATATATGTGTATTCTACATTTTATCATCGCCAGCCGTCAAGATGATTTTTAAATATGTGTTGTTTTTATTATATCAAACATACAATTTTAGCATATGGTGATATCTATAATATTCTTGTATTTATGTAACACGAGAGGCCTTGTAGATATTCATCTCAGTTCTACGCAATAGCATGCTCCGGTTCGTTGCTCATAAAAAACATCCCCTGATCATCTGTAATCATAACCCGGGGATGTTCTCCTAATTCAACATGTATTCGCTTTAAATATATGGCTGTTTTGACATATACCGCATTGTATTTACAGTTTTGTCACATTTGTCGCCTGTGGACCCTTTTCACCGTCCACAACCTCATACTCTACTGTATCTCCCTCTTCAAGAACCTTGAAGCCCTCCATATTCAGTGCTGAGAAATGTACAAATACATCTGCTCCATCCTCATCACATATAAAGCCGTAGCCTTTCTTTGCATTAAACCATTTTACTTTTCCTGTCTTCATACTGCTTCCTCCTTAAAAACTACCCGGATTCTTACGATCAGGAAGATCGTCACCCGCCTGATGTACAAAAAAGGGCACAGAACGATATCGTTCTGTGCCCCTTTGCACTTACATTGACATTATATGACCTGTTGTCTCATATTGCAAGTTTATTTTTTTCGTGAATTTATATCTTTCCGGATATCATCAGCAACAGCCGTCACTGACTTTTCTATATCAGCTATATCATCCTTGATCCCTTTTGATATCTCAGATGCTTCTTTCTTCAACTTAGCAGTCTTCTTCTCTGCATCATTCTTCAGCTCTGATGCCTTTTTCTCAGCGTCTTTCTTTATCTCCTCAGCCTTCTTCTGTGCCAATGCAGCCTTTTTCTTTGCAGCGTCCACACGTTTCTTTGCAGCCACCTTGGCTGCCGCTTCCTTCTTCTCAAGCTCAGGTGACATATCCGTGTAATCGTACTCAAACACAACTGTCGAGAGTGGTGGAACCGTGATGTCTATACTGTAAGGAGTTCTGGCATTCTTCTTGTCCAGTGCCTTGACCGGCTTGCTGTTGAGTCTGCCCTTTCCGCCAAACTGTACATCATCTGAGTTGAGTATCTCCTTGTATGTCGTGTAGCACGGAGCCGGTATACTGTAATTATCTCTCTCAACCGGAGTGAAGTTGCATACGAAAAGCAGCTGCTTCTTCGGAGTTGAGCCTCGTCTTACAAATGAAAGTATGCTCATGTCCGGGTGATCGCAGTCTGTCCACTCAAATCCCATTGGATCTGTGTCATTCGCATACATCGCATCATTGGTATTGTAAAGCTTATTGAGCGCTTTGACATACCTCTCCATGCCCTGATTGAGCGGATTGTCTAAGACGAACCAGTCAAGGCTTCTCGCCTCACTCCACTCTCTAGGCTGTGCAAATTCCTGCCCCATAAAGAGCAGCTTCTTGCCCGGATGTCCATACATGAATCCGTACGCAGTTCTGAGATTTGCGAATTTGTCCTCCTCGCTGCCAGGCATCTTTTCTATCATTGAACGCTTGAGATGAACTACCTCGTCATGGGATATGACGAGAACATAGTTCTCAGCATACGCATACGAAAGACTGAAAGTCAGCATGTTCTGGTTGTTCTGTCTGAAATATGGATCCATCTGCATATACTCAAGGAAGTCATTCATCCATCCCATATTCCACTTGAACAGGAAACCAAGTCCGTCCATGGATGCCGGAGCAGTTACACCTGCCCACGCTGTTGACTCCTCTGCTATTAGATATGCCCCCGGATTTCTCTCCTCCATGATGCGATTTATATTCTGCATAAGTGCTATTGCCTCAAGATTTTCGTTTCCACCATGCTCATTCGGAAGCCACTGTCCATCCTGCTTGCCATAGTCAAGATACAACATGGATGCCACAGCATCCACGCGGAGTCCGTCTATATGGAACTTCTCGACCCAGAACAGAGCATTTGCCGTGAGGAAGTTTGCCACCTCATTGCGGCCATAGTCAAATATATATGTGCCCCAGTCAGGATGCTCTCCTCTTCTTGGATCCGGATGCTCATAGAGAGGCATCCCATCAAAACGTCCAAGTCCGTGCGCATCCCTAGGAAAGTGTGCTGGCACCCAGTCGAGGATAACACTGATTCCCTTGCTGTGCATATAATCAACGAAATACATAAAATCTACTGCATCACCATATCTGCTGGTCGGTGCATAATAATTGGTAACCTGGTAGCCCCATGAGCCGTCAAATGGATACTCTGATATACCCATGAGCTCTACGTGCGTATATCCCATCTCATTGAGATAGTCTGCCACCATAGGAGCGAGCTCCCTGTATGTGTAGAAGCCTGCATCGTCATCCTCAACCTTCTTGTGCCATGAGCCGAGATGCATCTCGTATATGGACATAGGCATGCGCATTCTGTCAGTACGGCTGATCTTGCTTCTATCCTTCATCCATGATGTATCCTTCCACTTATAGCTGCTTATGTCCGCAACCACAGAGGCATTCTCAGGTCTCATCTGACACTGGTTGCCATATGGATCCGCTTTGTACAGTATCTCTCCATATCTTGTCATGATCTGATACTTGTACACAGCACCTGGCTCCACGCCCGGCAGGAACAGTTCGTATATTCCCTCATTTGCCGTGATCTGCATAGGATTTACATTACCATCCCAGAGATTGAAATCACCGACTACACTGACACGTCTTGCATGAGGAGCCCACACTGCAAAGTAGGTTCCACGTACACCGTCTATAGTCATAGGGTGTGCGCCAAGCTTCTCATATATATTGTAATGTCTACCCTCCGCAAAAAGGTATGTGTCAAAATCCGTGATAAGCGATTCAAATGAATATGGATCTGCACTGTTTATAATGGTGCCATCCTCATATGTGGTGACAACATTGTACTTGTTGCCATCGTACTCCTTCTTATCAAAATAAATGGCGAACAGTCCTTCATTTGTCATCTGTTCCATGGTGTGTATCTTCTTACCTGTGCGCGATGTAACCTCTACCCTGATCGCCCCCGGCTTGTACACAACGATTATCTGACCTTCACCATAATCATGGATTCCCAGCAAATGCTTTGGCGCATTGATCTTGCTGGCAATGAGCTCATCATAGAGCACCCAGTTTATCCACTCCTCGATTCTTTTTCTCATAACTACCTCCCATTATGTAACCTTCTATCTGAATTTGTGTGGACGTGATTTCTTATAGCTTATAACCCTGACTATGATAGTAACCACAAGTCCAACAAATATCGTTCCAACATACACCCAAAGAACCTTCGTTCCCGTACCGGCCGGTATTATATCCGGCAGGACATCGTGTCCCGGAAAAAGCTCCGCATAGCTTTCTCCAAACACCATTCTTCTTATGCCATACATGATTCCGCTGCCGGATACCGCCATGGCTATGAAGCTGATTATTCCTATTATAACGCCTGCAGCGCCGCCCCATACAACACACTCATACAGTCTCCTTCTCCTTATGACTACAAAGCATGCCACCAGAAGCACAATGGATATGAACACACCATTGCTTGCCTTGGATTTGATGTCTGCAAGCTGTTCAAGCCTCATCACATTCTCAGTGGACAGATATACGTTGCCAAGCCTGTACTCCTGCTCGCTGTCCCCATCCAGAGCATCCAGCACGATACTGTATTCCACCCACGCATCAAATTCTGATAATTCATCAGTCTGTCCGTTATTCATGACTGAACTTATCGTGCCGCTATTACTCGGCTTGTAGCTCTTCTCCGCAACCCTGCAAACGCTGAACGAACACATTATCGCCGTGGAGATGATCAGCAAGACCAGCGAAAGTGCCATTATCACCTGAAAAAATCTATATTTAAACATCTGTATATTTCTCTGCTTTTCCTGTATTATAATATGTATGGATCATTAAGACCCACTGCATATATGATACCATTTACCTCTTTTTATGTAAAGGAAAGTAACATGTTGTTTTACTTCATTTTTCTTAGGAAACAGCATGAAAATAATCCGCGAAAATGCGCAATTTTTTGTTTTTTAGTCTTGACAACGAATTGCGTTTCATCTATTATATGTGAGTATGTTTACATTGAATTGTCCGTGTCCGGTTTTAATGTAAAACCTTATTATATTTAATTAGATTTTATGGAGGTAAGAATTTTGGCTAATATCAAATCTGCAAAGAAGAGAATCAATGTTATCGAGAAGAAGACACTTAGAAACAAGATGATCAAGTCTAAGGTTAAGACAGTTATCAAGAAGGTTGAGGCTGCTATCGCTGCTGGTGATAAGGCTGCTGCTCAGCAGGCACTTGTTGTTGCTACATCAGAGATCAACAAGGCTGCTTCAAAGGGCATCTACCACAAGAACAACGCTGCTCGTAAGGTATCACGTCTTGCAGTTGCAGTTAACAAGATGGCTTAAGCATCTGGCTGATAACTACATAACTTTGACACAAGGATTTGGATATATTAAACGGCTGCATATATTTGAACCAATCATAGTTATATAAAAAATACCCACTGTTTTCACAGTGGGTATTTTTTTGCCTCAATATCTAATATCATCACCAGTCTCCTACTGCATCTCACACAGCTCCACGATCATGACCTCCATCGCTGCGTTATCCATAACCTGTCCGGTCTTGAGCTTGTAATCCATGTCCTGACAGTTCTCCACTATGTCTTTAATCTGTGCCATGCTGTAGCCCCTGCACTGAGCCTTGTAATTCTTCACTGCCCACACCGGGCATCCTGCGATCTTCGCCAGGCTGGCGTCCTGCGCGCCATCTGATAATGCCATCTTTACCAGAAGGAGCTTGTTGAACTGTCTCATGATACATGCGTTTATCATGATCGCCGATTCCTTATTCTCAAGAAGATCGTGATACATACTGCAAGCCTTCTCCTTCTGCTTTGCAATGATGAAGTCTATCATCTGATACACCTTGCTCTCCGCATCCTGACTGCACAGAAGATCCACATCATGCTCGCTGACCTGCTTCGTGTCTCCGGCGTAGCTTATCATCTTGTCAACCTCATTCTTGATACAGTTCATATCCATGTTAGCAGCTTCGATTATCTTGTATATCGCCGTGTCTGTGGTTGCAACACCATCGGCACGGAACAGTGACTTCACCCACGTGACCATCATCTTCTCATCAGGGGTCGCAAAATCCAGAGCCTCTCCATTCTTGTCCACAGCCTTGAACAGCTTATACCTGGTGTCCACATCCATCTCTACAAATATGACAACTGATGTATCCTCTATCTCCACCAGCTTCTTTGCAAAATCCTCGTTGCTGCTCTTGAACAGACCACTGTTCTCCACAAGGACAACTCTTCTGTCCGCAAAAAATGGCATCTCGTTGCAAAATGCAAGAAGCTCAGATGTATCGATCCCATTTCCGGCAAATTTCATAAAATTCAGATTATCGTCCTTATCAGTCAGAGCCGACAGCAGCTTATCCCTGTACTGGTTCACGAGATACCTCTCCTCCCCATACAGAAGATATATCTTGGCAAACTCCCCCGTCTTTATATGTTGGTTTATGACCGCCATCGCGTTCTTTTTTTCTTTTTTCTTTATTGCAGCCATTACGTTTCTCCTTCATCAAGCTTATGTCTCACAATATGATTTTCAAAATACAGTACCAGTTTCTACCATAATTATATCTTATGTGGCAAATCTGACCTGTTTTTCTATGTATTTTGATAACATCAGAGGTTATCTGACCTGTTTTTATAATCACATATTGATTATTCCTATAATGTCACTTTGGTTTTATAATCACCTACAGATTGTGAGTTTATGTACACTCACTCCAATAAACACAAATCTAATTATAACGGAGGTTCAACATGGAGACAACAGAAAGATATAAGTTAAATAAGGAACTTGCCCAGATGCTTAAGGGCGGAGTTATCATGGACGTTACAACACCTGAGCAGGCTAAGATCGCTGAGGCTGCCGGCGCTTGTGCAGTTATGGCACTTGAGAGAATCCCAGCAGATATCAGAGCTGCCGGTGGTGTATCACGTATGAGCGACCCACAGATGATCAAGGGAATCCAGAACGCTGTATCAATCCCTGTTATGGCTAAGTGCCGTATCGGACATTTTGCAGAGGCTCAGATCCTTCAGGCCATCGAGATCGACTACATCGACGAGAGCGAGGTTCTCTCACCAGCAGATGACGTATACCATATTGACAAGAGACAGTTCAAGGTTCCATTTGTATGTGGTGCCAAGGATCTCGGCGAGGCTCTCAGAAGAATCAACGAGGGTGCTTCAATGATCAGAACTAAGGGCGAGCCTGGTACAGGTGATATCGTTCAGGCCGTAAGACATATGAGAAAGATGAACAGCCAGATCGCTGAGATCGTCAGCATGAGAACAGATGAGCTGTATGAGGCAGCTAAGAAGCTTGAGGTTCCTTACGATCTCGTTCAGTACGTACATGAGAATCACCGTCTCCCAGTTGTAAACTTCGCAGCCGGCGGTGTTGCTACTCCTGCCGATGCAGCTCTCATGATGCAGCTCGGTGCTGAGGGTGTATTCGTAGGTTCAGGTATCTTCAAGTCAGGAGACCCTGCTAAGCGTGCTGCTGCCATCGTACAGGCAACAACAAACTACAATGACGCTGATCTCGTTGCAAAGCTTTCAGAGGGACTTGGCGAGGCTATGGTTGGTATCAACGAGCAGGAGATCGCAATCCTCATGGCAGAAAGGGGTAAGTAATATGCAGGTTGGTGTATTGGCAGTACAGGGAGCTTTCGCAGAGCATGAGCATGTACTTTCCGAGCTCGGCGTATCATGCATAGAACTTAGAAATGCCGGAGATCTGAACAAGCCTTATGACGCCCTGATCCTTCCTGGCGGTGAGAGCACAGTCCAAGGAAAGCTTCTCAGAGACAGCGACATGTTCGACACTATAAAGTCTCAGATCAAGGGTGGCATGCCGGTTCTTGCCACATGTGCAGGACTTATTCTTCTGGCACAGCATATCGAAGGTGATGACACTGTACACCTTGGCACTCTCCCTGTCACAGTAAAGAGAAATGCCTACGGAAGACAGCTTGGAAGCTTCCACACAGAGGCCGAGCTTAAAGGTATCGGTGAGGTTCCTATGACTTTCATCCGTGCACCTTATGTGGCTGAGGCTTCACCTGAGGTTGATGTCCTTGCAACAGTTGATGACAAGATCGTGGCGGTTAAGTACGGCAACCAGTTTGCCCTCTCCTTCCACCCTGAGCTTGACAGCGACTACAGGATCCACAAGGCATTTGTAGACAGTATCCAGTAATATATTGACTACAGTCTAAAACATATATCAATAAAGAAAGCCTGTGACATATACAGCAGTTATCTGCCGGTATATGTCACAGGCTTTTTCTAATCTATTTTTCCGGTATGCTCCAGGCCATCAAAGTCCGTCATACTCTCATGCTCAGGAAGCTTTGTGAGCGGTTCTTCCTTCTCCTCTATCTTCTCAAGGATCCCCTTGTATTCATTATCCTTGATGTGGTTGCCGATGATCTCCGCCACATCCGTAACTGTGACAAATGCAGAAGAATCTATGGAATTGATGATGTTCTTCAGCTCACCGATCTCAAATCTCGTGATAACACAGTAGAGCACTGTCTTGTTGCCGCTTATCATTCCCTTGCCCTGCATGATGGTAACTGTTCTTCCAAGCTTCTTGTATATCTTGTCTGCCACCTCTCTGGCATCATCAGTTATGATCATGGCTGCCTTCGCCTGCTCAAGACCGGTCTCAACCATATCAAGCACCTTTGATGTTATAAAGTATGTAAGAAGACTGTACATCGCCCTGTCCAAACCAAAGAGCATTCCCGCAATAGAATATATGATCAGATTCATGCCCAGAACAACTCTTCCAACCGGCCAGTCTTTTTTCTTGTTCAGCATGATGGCCACGGTCTCCGTTCCATCCAAGCACCCGCCGAACTTGATGATGATACCAACTCCAAGTCCAAGTATCACACCGCCGAAGCACACCGCAAGTATGGTCTCTGAGGTTGCATTTTCAAGGGGTTTGAATATCTCCACAAATACTGAGAATACAGCCATGGAATAACCGGACTTAACTATGAACATCTTACCAAGCTGTCTTGAACCTATTATAAGAAACGGAACATTAAGAACGATCGTCAGAATACTCAGGGACACTTCTGTGAGATTATTGATCATGATACCTATACCGATGACTCCTCCGTCAAGTATGGTGTTCGGCACGAGAAATTCTTCGATAGCAAATGCAGCTATAACTGCGCCAAGTGTCAGCATTACAAATTCCAGCAGTAATTTTAGTTTTTTTGTCATACTCATCTTCCTTTCCACATCATAGTCGTTTCTTCCTTCCCCTGTTCTCCTTTCAGAATTCTTATTCTCATAACTTCCTGATCATCTGTATCCGGTTACCGAAATTCCACCATCCGTTATCTCTACACATATAGCGCCATGGTCTATGGTACTCATTACATCAGCTCCACAGGCATCCAAACGCTCCAGTGTCTCCCCGTGCGGATGACCATATCGGTTATTCTCCCCCGCCGATATGATCGCAAGATCCGGGTCGACTGCTCTCAGGAACTCCCCACTCGTAGAATATCTGCTGCCGTGATGTCCGACCTTCAACACATCAGCACTCAGATCACCGCCCTCCGAGATAAGCTCCCGTTCTCCATCTTCTCCCAGGTCTCCCGTAAATAAAACACTGTACCCTCGATACTCCAGACGGATAACCGCAGAAAGATCATTTGCATCTTTTATATCAGTTTTTTCGGACGGATGCAAGAAATTTAACCACACCTTAGCTGCATCCTTGCCACAGGACATTTGAAAACCGCCGTCCATATATATGATATTTACGCCTCTTTTCTCTGCCAGCTCAAGCAGTTCACCCATATTTTCAATATCACCATACATCGGAACCACAAGATTATCTATTCTGATACCGGAGTTCGTATCGCTTAGAAGATATTGGATACCGGACACATGATCCTTATCTCCGTGTGTCACAAATGCATAATCTACATGAGCTGCACCATAAAACTTTAGAACAGGCACCATCACGTACTCACCAACCTTATTGCTACTCGACGAGCCCCCATCTATCAATATATTTACTCCCATGCCAGACCTTATAAGTATGCCGTCTCCCTGACCAACATCCATAAATACAACTCTGAACTCCCGGTCAAATGAAGCTGCTTCGTAACACACGCAGCACAAGGTCATGATCACAGCAGCGCACAGACAGACCATCCGCCTCCTCACCCTGGCGCAGTCTGCACTCTTTGCTCTTACAAGCAGGATCAGCACTCCAACCATAGCCATATAAAATACTACGATCATCATAACCGACACATGGCCTGTATTTATACTGTAAAATGGAAGCTTCATCGCCCATTTGCAAAGCTGCCTGTATATTGCAAGTATCAGCTTCACAGGAAACGCTCCTATGCCCACCGCCATCTCATTGCCCTGTAGTATCCCGGGAAAAATAAGCATAGCCGCAATCACGACGATACTCACGAATATTATCACAGAAACCAATGGCACTATGAGCAGATTCAGAAAGATCGAATACAGCGGAAACTGGTAATAATAGAATATAACAAGCGGTCCGGTGGCAAGTGTTATCGCCAGATTCATTACAAGTGTGCTGACTACCTTATTCTTAGCTGGAATAAGCTTTTTCATAAGTGCTCCAGGCACCGCCATCCCCAGCACTGCGGCAAAAGACAACTGAAATCCGGCATCAAGGATGATACCCGGATCAATCATCGCCTGTATGACTGACGCGGTTCCCGCGGATGTAAGCATATCAGGGCTTCGCCCCTTTACCTGACCGATCACAGATATCACCATCATTATCATGGCTCTTACAGTTGAACTCGCCATCCCGGTCATAACTCCGTAAAGTACGATCACAGATATAGCCATTATACCTGATGCCATATATGACCCTGTAAGCCTTCGCAGCACGCCGAATAATGTCATTCCTATTATTGCTATGTGCACACCGGATATCGCCAGAATATGAGCTATTCCATTCATCTGAAACAGCTTCTTCGTATCCCTGTCAATGCCGCTCTTATCCCCCAGTAGCATTGCCTTTATCACCGAGCCATCAGTCTCTCCAAACACACTGTCTGTGATCTCCCCGGACTTTATACGCAGCCTGAACAGAATGTCTCCTATACGGCTGTAGTCCTCTCCACACTCCAGAATGGAGATATCCTTTCCTACTATATATATTCCCTTGTGCGAATAATATTCCCGCGCATCGAATTCGCCCGGATTATCTGCAGAGTCCGGCCTTGACAGACTGCAGCTTAAGGTCAGCTTCATTCCGGTCTTCAGGCTTCCCACGTCTTCCATGTACAGCAATACCTTTGATCTTCCCCGGTATTCCACAGTTTCTTCTGAGTCGCCTCCGCCAAATGTTATCCATTCCGCATACACATATACCCGCCATTCATCGCCGGACTGCCTGATCTCGTACACCTTTCCTTCTATACCGCCCGGCTGCTGCCCATCGAGCTCTTCTGCGAGTCTCTCCTGCTTCGACATAGCACAACCATTCATATAACCGGTCAAAGAGATCATTCCAAATATCATCATACTCAGAACGCATCTGACGATCCTGTTCTTTCTATCTTTATCACCATGAGCTTTGCCACTATAAAAAAACATGGCTGTACCGGCTTTGTCCATGTAAACCGACAATACCGGTGCAGCCAATATGATCAGACCAATTATAAGCACTGAACTGTCAGCCGCCTCTTTATACGCCTCTCCAAGCGCAAAGCATACTGCTATCCAGAATAATGGTCTCTTTATATTCGTATCCTCCTGTTTTGTTCAAACTTCTGTTTATATCTCAAGCTTTGAATAATCAGCAGTAAATTTCCTGCTGAGATCGATGTTGTTCAATCTGTTATTTGTATTATCCACATTTATCTGTACACTCTTGACATCTTCAAGCTCCATGAGGGAATCCACAACAGAATACACAAGTATCTCATCGTCCACACCTGCTGTTCCATCCGCAAAGCTCTCATTAAATGTTATCGTACACACATCGTCAGCATCATCCACAGTGACACTCTTAACCACAGTTTTCTCATTGAGCGGTACAACTGTTCCATCGTAACTCATTCTCAGTCCTGCAACCATCTGTTCCTCCAGTGATTCAGGCGCTGATCTGTCCAGATCTATGGTCTTCTGAACCAGCTTCTGTCCTGTGCTGTCCGGCATATATATGTTGTACTCTTCATGTGGATTCATGAAGTTGTCCATATCTGAAAATGAATCATTTGTGAGCTCCTCACGCACGATACTGTTCTCATTTGCAATGTCAGTGTATTCATACACAACCTTCTTCACCGATTCGATCTGTGTCAGAGTTCTCACAAATGCCGCCTTGCTTAGCACCATCTCATATGTGTCAGTGGCCTCCCAGTCAACGTTGAACATAAGATTGATCGTCGCCTGACCGTCATATGTATATCTCTGGTACGTAACGCCCTGGGGAACCGGAACCTGTTTATCCGTCATTTCCCCACTGTCCATCAATGCGTTCATCACAGTGTCGATAAGATTCTCCGTCGTGACGAGCTGGTCTCGGGTGAAAACCTCCGGGAACAGATCAGTCCACGTTGAGTTTGCGTAGTACAGAGTCAGATTTTCATCTGAATTGTCTGCTGGATTTTTCTTTCTGCCATTCTTGCTGTCGCTTCCACACGCCACAAGAATCACCACTGCAGCCATGACCACGGCAGTGAGCATAATTCTTTTTTTCGTCGTCATATTAATCCCTTACTCGTGAGCCTGTAATGGAACCTTTACCGTAAATGTAGTTCCTTTTCCCGGTTCACTATACACATTTATAGTTCCTTTGTGCATGATAATTATATTCTTCGTGATGGCTAGTCCCAGACCGGTTCCACCAGTGTCTCGACTTCTCGCCTTGTCTACTCTGTAGAATCTCTCAAAAATATGATTTATGCAATCCTCCGGTATTCCTACACCGGAGTCTGCTACCTTGATATAGAAGTTCCTGTGGTCTGAATTGAGCGAAACCTTTATCCAACCGCCATCAACGTTATACTTTATTCCATTCTCTATCAGATTCGAGATCGCAAGAGTAAACTTCACCTTGTCTATCTCTGCCTTTATGTCTCCAAAGCTCTCAAATGAAAGCTGTATACTTCTCTTCTCCGCCAGAGGCTTAAGTCTCTTGAGTATAAGATCCATAAATTCATTCATATCCACAGGCTCTTTATTCAGGCTGTCAGGGCCTTTGTCAGTCTTAACGAGTGTAAGCAGATCACTTATGATCTCTGCCTCCCTGTCTATCTCCTGAACTATATCCTCCATGAATTCTCTGTACATCTCCGCCGGCACATCACTCTGGGTGAGCAGCGACTCTGACAGAACCTTCATGGATGTTATCGGTGTCTTTAACTCATGTGAGACATTTGACACGAATTCCTGACGGGACTCCTCAAGAAGCTGTGCCTTGTTGAATATATCGTTTATATCCTTTGTCAGCTCCTGTGTCTCCCTGAACATACCGTCCACGCTCATCGGTTCAAGGCTGCCGCCTTTCATTCCCTCTATCTCGTTTCTGACATGGTTCACATCCCTGACTGATAACTTAGCCGCAAAATAAGCAGCTATCAATCCAAGTATCAACGATATCGCAAACAGATAAGTTGCATTTCTCTTCATATATATTGACAGGTTCTCGAGAGCATCGGTCTCAAGAGATATCAGTGCCACCGCATCTGTATAGCCCTCACTGTTGATCACTGGAACTATGCGTCTGTACACATTTTCCTCTGTCTCTGATATATACTTCTGCTGCCCCTTCATTACGCTGAACACGTTCTCATCCACCAGATATCTTCCGGTGTCTTTTCCATAGGAGTCCACCACGACCTTGTAATCAGTATCCACTATAACTATACGGGCAGAGAGAGAATAAGCCATGGTCTTTATCTCGTCCACGGCTCTCCCTATATCATCCTCCGCCTTGTGTTCATTCACTATATGGGCAATGTATTCTGCACACTCCTGTGCGTGTCTGTCAAGATTTCTCTCACTCTTCGAATTCACAGTGCCCGCCAGTATCCACAGTGCTGCATAGGCGATCACTGCCACACTGACTGCCACTATAAGCGATATGATCGTTCTCTGCCCCACTCTGATACTGACTCTGGATCTCTCCTGGGCGGTATTCTTCTCTTCAATTTTTTCTGTTTCAACTGTTGCACGTTTCTTTTTTTTCATATCAGCCCTTGAAGAAATATCCTACTCCCCATTTTGTATGAATGTATACCGGCTCACCCGGATTAGCTTCTATCTTCTCACGAAGTCTTCTAACATGCACATCAACTGTTCTCGCATCTCCCGGGTAGGAATCTCCCCAGATCGTATTCAGGAGTTCATTTCTTGAATATACCTTGTTTGGATGCGCCATGAGCAGCTCAAGAAGGTCAAACTCCTTGGCTGTCAGATTAAGCTCCTTACCACCGACAAATACACGTCTGCTGTCAAGCTCAACCTTCATTCCGTTGATCTCCATTACATTTGACGGTTTTGCAGGTGCCTGCTTGCGGTTGCTTCTTCTAAGTATAGCCTTGATCCTGGCCTTCACCTCAAGAATATTAAATGGCTTTGTTATATAGTCATCTGCACCATACTCGAGTCCCATGATCTTATCCATGTCCTCACCCTTTGCAGTGAGCATGATAATAGGAACATTGGAAAACTCTCTGACCATCTGGCAAACCTCTATTCCTGTGTATACAGGTATCATTATATCCAGCAGAACTATATCGTAATCATTTGCCTTTATCTTCTCTATAGCTTCACCGCCATCGTAGGCTGTATCCACTTCCATATCGTCCTGTTCCAGGCTGAACTTCAGCCCCTTAACGATCAACTTCTCATCATCCACAACAAGAACTTTCTTCATCTTAACATCCTTTCTACCCCGAGACTCATTCTATTCTGTCGATATATATGTCTCCAGTTTCTCATATATACTGTCTCCTATGCCGCTGACATTCTTAAGGTCTTCTTTGCAGGCAAATGCTCCATTCTTCCGTCTGTACTCAACAATCTGCGAGGCCTTCGTCTCGCCTATTCCCGGTAACGTCATAAGTTCCGCAACATCTGCACTGTTGATGTTGACCAGTTTCTGTTCCGACGCATCTGTCCCGGCTTCGCTCTCATCCGGAAGCTGTTCACCTCCGACAGGAAAGTACAGCTTCTGACCATCCTCAAGCACATCTGCAAGATTCACCGCAACGGTATCTGCGTCATCGGAGAATCCTCCCGCCGCCTCAAGGCCATCATTCGCCCTGGATCCGGCTTCGAGCTCATATACGCCCTCATTCTTCACTGCTCCGCATACAAAAACTGTTATGTATTCTGGAGTTTCTGAATGTATCGTTAGACTCTCGTCTGCTCCGTCTTCTTCCGCGCCTTGCTGCGAAGCTTTCTCCGTAACATTCTCTTCTGAATTACCGGATATAGTTACCTGTTCTTCTCCACAGCCGGAACACAATAATGTCATTGTCAGCACGCATAAATATGCTAAATTTTTAATTATTTTCTTCATCGTGCGACACCTCCTGTGTCAGCACAGAATTACACAGGTTTATTGTATCTAAACACCTCTGAATTTACAACAATATATTTCTATTTTATTTCATTTTTGTTACTTTTTTCACAAAAGAGCCCTTTTATCCCTTATTCATTGATACTTTTTACAATACATAAAAATGTAACATTTTTATAAACTCCCCGATTCAGATCAGACATAAAAAAACAGCATATACGCCCGGTGCTCTTCCATCCTTACAGATGGCTGTCCACCATGGTCATATATACTGTTTTATAATTTACTATTTTATTATTTGAAGCTTTGTTATATTCTGCCCCGCATCCTAGAATAAAGGCTCCTTGAGGATAGCAGTTCCGATACCCTTCTGGGTGAAGAATTCAAGAAGCAGGCAGTGCTGGAGACGGCCATCAAGTATATGCACTCTTGAAACTCCATTTTCCATGGCTGTGATACAGTTGTTAAGCTTTGGAAGCATACCACCGCCGACAACGCCCTTCTCTATGATGTCCTTTGCCTCGTGTATATCCATCTCTGAGATAAGTGTTGACTTGTCTGTTGGATCAATAAATACTCCCTCGATATCTGTGAGGAATACAAGCTTCTCAGCCTCAAGAGCTGTTGCTACTGCACAAGCAGCATCGTCCGCATTGATGTTGTAATCCTCGTAGTTCTCATCCACTCCTATAGGTGCGATAACCGGGATGAAATCATCCTCGATAAGTGATGTAAGGATGGATGTGTCAACATTTGTTATCTCTCCCACATAACCTATATCCTTGCCACCAGGGAACTTCTTCTTGACTGTGAACATTCCGCCGTCCTTGCCGCTGATTCCGACTGCCTTAAGTCCGATCTTCTGCATGAGACTTACAAGACTCTTGTTGACCTTGCCGAGAACCATCTCTGCGATCTCCATCGTCTCTGCATCTGTAACACGGAGACCGTTGATAAATTCTGCCTCCTTGCCGACCTTCTCTACCCATTTGCTGATCTCCTTGCCGCCACCGTGTACGATGACCGGCTTCATGCCGACAAGCTTCAGCATGGCAACGTCCTTGATAACGTTGTACTTGAGATTCTCGTCAAGCATAGCGCTTCCGCCGTACTTTACAACCACTGTCTTGCCCTGGAATTTCTTGATATATGGCATAGCCTCTATCAGTGTCTGTGCCTTCTCAATTACCTGATCTACTGTGTAATCACCTATAACCATTTTTCTGTCCTTCTTTCTTCTATATTTATATATCTTCGTTTTATCTACCTTAGGTTTATCTGTCTTTTGCCTTCAACTTTATCTTCCAGCCTGATCAATGTCAACGATTAACGCATCGTCTCAATTTAGTCTTATTTGATTTATTGACTACAATCTATTTTTAAATTTACGCAATATGTTTTATCTTATAACCTGCTTCCATTTTTATATGGCTTATCTCACTGGATTTTACTTTCTATAATCCGCATTTATCTTGATATAGTCATATGTGAGATCGCAGCCCCACGCTGTGGCCATCTCATCCCCCATATTCATATGCGCCTTGAGCTTTATCTGCTTCTCTGAGAGTATGTGGCTTGCTTCCTTCTCATCGTAATCAGTTGTCACTCCATGCTTTACGATCTCAAGATGTCCTGCCACACTGGCTATCTCTATATCCACCCTGTACGGATCAAACTTCACGCCGCTCTGTCCCATGGCGCACACTATTCTGCCCCAGTTGGCATCAGCTCCGTACATGGCACACTTTACAAGATTGGAGGCCACTATCGCCTTTGCCAGATGTCTTGCAGTATCCTTATCCGGCATGCCCGACACATCCACCTGAAACATCTTGGTAGCACCCTCGCCGTCCGAGGCTATCGCTCTGACAAATGCGCGGTTGATATATCTTATTGCCTCGACAAATGCAGGAAAGTCGTCATCGGTCTCCAGCAGTTCCTCGTTGCCCGCCATGCCATTTGCAAATATCATGACAGTGTCGTTGGTGGACATATCTCCGTCCACTGACACCATGTTGTATGTATCGACCACATCAGCCTTAAGCACCTTGCCCAGCAACTCTGAACTGATATTCAGGTCTGTCGTGATAAAGCTGAGTACGGTTCCCAGGTTAGGATTGATCATTCCTGATCCCTTACACATACCTCCGATGGTAACATGCTGCCCCTTGATCTCTAAAGTTACGGCTATCTCCTTCTTATAGATATCAGTCGTCTTGATCGCCTCCGCGGCATCCACTCCGGCATCTATAGAATATGAAAGCTCCGACACCAGCATATCTATACCGCTCTGTATGACATCCATCGGAAGTCTCATTCCTATGACTCCTGTAGAAGCCACCGCAACCGTGCTTGGATCTATGCCAAGGCTCTTACCTACATGAGCCGCCATGGCCTCCGCATCATGGATTCCCTGCTCTCCGGTACAGGTATTTGCCACACCGCTGTTTACCACCAGCGCCTGACACATTCCCACATTCTGGCAAAGCCGCCTGTCGTATATGACCGGAGCCGCCTGAACCATGTTCTGTGTAAATGCTCCTGCCACATGAGCCGGAACATCGCTCACCAAAAGTGCCATATCTTTTTTCAGTTTATTTCTTCTTATTCCAACGTGAAGTCCCGCTGCACGAAATCCAGCAGGAGCTGTCACGCCTCCCGGAATTATCTTCATCCTACCACCTTATTTCCAAATTTATGGGAAAACAGGAGCCATGCGGAGACCCTCTGCCTCGTCAAATCCAAACATGATGTTCATGTTCTGAACCGCCTGACCTGCAGCACCCTTTACAAGATTGTCAAGTGCGCCCATGGCGATGACTCTGTTTGTTCTCTCATCTATCTTAAAGTTGACATCCACATAGTTGCTGCCCTCAACCCATCTTGTCTCAGGACATACATCCTTGTCGAGGACTCTGATAAATCTCTCATTTGCATAGTACTTATCGTATGCGGTTCTCACTGTATCGTAATCGACCTTCTCCTTGAGGTTGGCATATGCTGTCACAAGTATTCCTCTGTTCATAGGAACAAGGTGTGGAGTGAAGTTGATAACTATCGGACTGCCATTCGCATATCCAAGCTGCTCCTCTATCTCAGGGGTATGTCTGTGTGTCGTAACTCCATAAGCCTTTATGCTCTCATTGACCTCACAGTAAAGATTTGCGATCTTCGCGCCTCTTCCTGCACCTGATGTTCCGGACTTGGCGTCAACGATGATGGAGTTGGCATCAACCAGACCTTCCTTAACCAGTGGGTAGAGTGAAAGGATGGAACATGTTGTGTAGCATCCAGGGTTTGCAAGAAGTCTGCACTTCTTTATATCCTCCCTGTTTATCTCACAGAGACCATACACAGCCTCGTCAATAAACTGTGGGCTCTTGTGCTCTATCTTGTACCACTTCTCATAAGTAGCAACATCCTTTATTCTGAAATCTGCACTGAGATCTATGATCTTCACCTTTGACAGAATCTCCTCATTCACCAGTGATCCGCACAGTCCCTGTGGTGTAGCTGTAAATATGACGTCTACTTTTGATGCAAGCTCCTCCATGTTGTCGTCCATACACTTTGCGTCCACGATCTGGAACATATTGCCGTATACCTGATAATATTTCTGATCGATAAAGCTTCTTGAACCGTACCATACGATCTCCGCTTCCTTATGTCCAAGAAGGATTCTTACTATCTCCTGTCCTGCGTATCCTGTCGATCCGATAATTCCTACCTTAATCATAACTGCCTCCATATATATGTAAAAATTTATATTTCCATTCCCACGGATTTGTCTTAAGGCATATCCTGTTTGATTGTATACCCACTTAGTCAGCCTAGTCAACATTCATCTAATCAGACGATATGTTATCCCTCCTACAAAAAACTTTTTATAATTATACATTTTGATTGCATATTATGCAATGGTTTTTTTGAATATTTGCATAATCGTTAAAAATATACGGTTCATCAACGTTTTTGCCGCCATTTAGCTATGTATCCATGTATAAATCACATGCATATTATACGCTGATTAAATGGATATTTTGAAAAATTGCTTGCATAATATACATTTGCGTTGTATAGTTCATGTAGGCGAAAAATGGAATATATTATAAAGTAATTTTTCAAAACACTATATTTATAGGAGGATTTATTAAAATGGCTAAAGAAAAAGTTGTACTGGCTTATTCAGGCGGTCTTGATACCACTGCCATCATCCCATGGTTAAAGGAGACATACGGATACGATGTTATCTGTGCATGTATAGATGTAGGTCAGGAGAGCGAGCTTGAGGGACTTGACGAGAGAGCAAAGTATTCAGGAGCTGAGAAGCTTTACATCATCGATGTTGTAGATGAGCTCTGCGATGAGTACATCATGCCAACAGTTCAGGCTGACGCTGTATATGAGAACAAGTATCTTCTCGGTACTTCATTTGCAAGACCTATCATTGCAAAGAAGCTTGTTGAGGTTGCACGTAAGGAAGGCGCTGTTGCCATCTGCCACGGAGCTACAGGCAAGGGTAACGACCAGCTTCGTTTTGAGCTTTCTATCAAAGCTCTTGCACCGGACATCAAGGTTATCGCTACATGGAGACAGCCTGAGTGGACTATGCAGTCACGTGAGGATGAGATCGCATTCTGTAAGGCACACGGCATCGATCTTCCATTTGATGCAAAGCATTCTTACAGCCGTGACCGTAACATCTGGCACATCAGCCATGAGGGCCTTGAGCTTGAGAATCCTGCAAATGAGCCAAACTACGATGACCTTCTGGTTCTCTCAGTTACACCTGAGAAGGCACCTGATGAGCCTGAGTACATTGACCTTGACTTCGAGAAGGGCTACCCTGTAGCACTCAACGGCAAGAAGATGAAGACTTCTGATATCATCCGTGAGCTGAACAAGCTCGGCGGAAAGCACGGTATCGGTATCATTGATATCGTTGAGAACCGTGTTGTCGGCATGAAGTCACGTGGTGTATACGAGACACCTGGTGGAACTATCCTCACAGAGGCTCATAAGCAGCTTGAGGAGCTCACACTTGACCGTGATACTATGGAGTACAAGAAGCTTGTTGGAACAAAGTTCGCAGCACTTGTATATGAAGGAAAGTGGTTCTGCACTCTCCGCGAGAGCCTTTCAGCATTTGTTGCCAAGACTGAGGAGCGTGTAACTGGTCATGTAAAGATGAAGCTCTACAAGGGTAACATCATCAAGGCTGGTACTACATCAGATTATACTCTGTACTCAGAGAGCCTTGCTTCATTCACAACTGGCGACCTCTACGATCACAAGGATGCTTCAGGTTTCATCAACCTGTTCGGTCTTTCAATGAAGGTTCGTGCTATGATGGATCAGAAGCGTGAGGAGAAGGACAACGCTAACAATAAGTAATTTATTATAGTGTAGACATGAAACATCCCCCATCATACTCGTTATGAATATGATGGAGGATGTTTTTTTCTTGACAAAACAAAAAGACTGAAATAGAATATATCAAAAGAAATGGGTTTTCACCGTACAGTTTTACGACTCAAGCGGGCTGCTCGTTTCTTTTTTTATTGTGGTAATATCATGCAGGTACTTATTACCATCCTCTGAATGTTTTATAAGAAGAATAGCTGTGAATATATTATATCTATCTAAATTGCCCGTTTTATCATCATACACAGGCAGTCCAAACCTTATATCATATCTATACCAACCATATTTAGCATCTTTATTATGCTTTTGCTCTTTATTCTCTTCCCAACGTGGATTTTTGGCTATTTTTATTAGCTCTGGAATTCCCTGTGATGCTGATGCCTTTGCCTTTTTTCTTGCACCTTTTAATGCAATTCTGCTTTTCGAACCTGCATATTCAGACGGAAATTCTTTTCCAATATAAACAACATCATTTGTTTCTGTAATTTCATAACAATCCGATATATAGCCTTTTAAGTATTTTTCTATCTGCTGCCAATCATCTTTTGATAAGCCTTTAAATTTTTTGTCATTAATAATTACTATTTGATTATTATTTTCGTCCGTTATTATACTAACATTCCTGTTTTTTATCATTCAGTAACTCCTTTATTATTTTATATTTGCCAAAAATCATTATGGAAATTAAACTATAGAAATTTCAGATCACTTATTTCTACTAAAAAAGAACTAAAATCTTATTTGAGAACAATGAGTAAAACTCCATCATTGTCAAGAACTCTCTCACTATGTATCTGCATTATATCAATGCTAGCGAAGATGTAAACCCACTTATAACGAATTTACACTTTCTTAATGAATTTATACACATCGTATATCTCGACGATATTTGAATGTATATCTATAAAAAAAGATCCGGAGCCGAAGCTCCAGATCTCCCTAAATACATATCATTTACAATATCGCTGCACCAACGTACATTATTTTAAATTACAGTCTATATATTCCATATATGACTTTTTTCCAACTTCTGATTCATTTTCCACATACCACTCTGCGCATTCTTTCAATCCATCTTCCAATGATATTGTCTCCGGGTATATTTTGTTCTGCTGCTGCACATCGAGATAATATTCATAGTTATAAAAACTGAAATAATTTCTCTGTTCTATATCCTCACTGACATTTACAAACGCAGGGATCTTATCAAAGCAGGCGTAACACATCGTCACCCAGTCTTTTATAGTGACCGGCTCCACATTTCCCACATTCATGATATGAGTCTCCGGCTTTTCCTCTATTACTCTCTCCATCAGGATACAGAGATCCTTCACATGGAAGAACTGCAGCTTCATTCCACCATCTCCGGGCAGATAAAATGGTCTGTCCGCCCTGGCGCAGTCAAATACAAAAGCCTCCCTGTATACATTGTTCATAGGTCCATAAATATATGGTGGTCTGAGTATGTAAGCATCACTCACTCTGTCAAGTAATGCATCCTCCGCAGCAATCTTATCCTTACCATATGACCCCCAGTATCTGTTGAGTGCCCGTTCTGAATCTTCACGGAATGGCTGGTCTCCATGCTCTGGATACACTGCACTTGAGCTGATCATGATATACTGACCAAATGAACCAAGGCTGTCACATAAGTCTGTGATATCTTCCGCATTATATGCGGTTATGTCCGCCACAACATCAAAATAGATGTCTTTGAGTTTGTCTCCCAGGTCATGCCTGTCCGCTTCTATAAGCTTCGCACCTGGAACCTGCGGTCTTGAATTTCTGTTGACCACATACACCTCATATCCTTTGTCCACAAAATAATGCGCCGCATACCGGCTTACAAATACTGTACCACCCGTTATTAGTATTTTCTTCATGGAGAGCCTCCTTTAAATTGGGATTTTTTATCTACTCACCAAGTTCCAGCACCACGCTCTCATTTCCAGCTAATTTCACTGAACTGAGGTCTGACACACCTGTCTCACCAGAACTTGAATAAAGTACATTTGTAACTGTTATGTCTCCGCAATCAGCAAGTGATACCGTCTGATCGCCCTCTGCAAAGTTGTGCACTACCAACAGTTTCTGTCCATCCGCCTCACGGAAGTACGCTGTCACACTGTCACTTGTGAGCGCTGCCGCTCTATAGTTTCCTTTCATAAGGGCTGGATTGTCTTTTCTAAGCGCTATCAGTGTCTTGTAATATGAATACATTGAATCCGGATCTTTCATCTGTTGGTCAAGTCCCTTTGTCTCTGCATTCTGATCGTCCTTTTCCCATGACGTGTTGTATGTACTGTCATCTCCCCACAGGAATGGTGTCCTTATCATCTCATCCGGCTTGCTGCCGTACATTCCAAGTTCCTCGCCATAGTAAATATATGGATTGCCTGGAAGCGTCATATATACCGCCGCAATCTGTCTCGCCTTATCCAGGCTGTTCACCGACGATGCTATCCTGTCCTGATCGTGATTTGCTCCAAATATTCCATTCAGGTAGTTGGCATCCACGCCGTCATATTTATTCTGTATATTCTCTATCGCCACGGAAAGAGAATCGCCAAAGCCTGGCACCGCCATGCCTTTCTGTACGCAGTTCAGTATCTTCTGCTGAATCGCAAAATCAAACTTCGTGTCAAATGGCTGGACATAATTTTCCAGCACCTTGTCATCCTGCCATACCTCACCCACCAGATATACATCAGGATTTATGCTCTCGCAGTAACCGGCAAATTCGTTCCACCAGGTGATATTTGCCGCTTCAGAATCTTCCTGCTGCTTGAACTCGTGTGCCCCATAGATATGAACTGCGGCGTCCATACGGAAACCGTCAAGACCAAGCTCCAGAAAATGACCGGCGGCATCCTTTGCAGCCTGTCTCACCTCCGGATTGTTGTAGTTCAGATCCGGCATATCCGCGCCGAACACACCATAATAATAGAAGTCTCCTTCCTGGTGCCACACCATATCTCCCCAGCTTGATTTGTCGAGAAGATGATTGCAGTCTTTCTTGTCGGTCTTGTACACCCACCTGTAATAATCTCTGTACTCGCTGTTCTCATCGGACTTTGCCGCCTGAAACCACGGATGATTGATACTAGTGTGATTGATGACCAGATCCATGATTACTTTCATGTCTCTGCTGTGTGCTTCGTCAAGCAATCTCTTAAGATCATCCTCTGTTCCGTAATCGGGATTCACCGCCATGTAATCCGTCACGGAATATCCGTGATAGGTATCGGATACAGTGATCGGCATGAGCCATATCCCATCGATCCCGAGCTCCTTCAGATAGTCAAGTTGCTCCGTGACGCCATTCAGATCGCCTATACCATCACCGTCTGAATCGGCAAATGATCTGACAAATATCTCGTAATACACACCGCGATTACCCTCTTCGTCGGTCTTCTTACGAGGCTCTGCCGTAAATTCTGCCACATCGTATGCATCACTGGAATATGTTCCCTCTGCATAAGGCTCGTCATTATCCTTTTTAGACTCCTGTCCATTTTCTTCTTCGGCTCCGGCATCTGTCTGATCGTTTGTCTGACCATCCGCCAAAGTCTCTGCTTCTGACGACGCAGCACCGTCCGCTCCGTCATCTGTTTTGCCGCACCCTGTACCGAGTCCAAGTGTAAGGGCCAGCATAACCACTGCAAGTCTCTTCTGCAGTCTGAGTAAGTTGTTCTGTTTCAGCACTTTCTTTTTAAGCACTTTCTCGTTCCTCCTATACTCCCTCCAAAGAACATTATAACAGACCATGCCTCATAACTTCCAGTGTATTTTCTAAGCCATAGCCCTGCCGGCGGTCTTGTACCTGTCAACGATCACTCCAACAAGTATGAACAGTACGGCGAATAGCATCTGCACCCCCATGCTTACAAATATGCCTGACACCGAACTGCCGGATGCGAAATTGTCGATGGCATCCGTTGCATTTGCGTACCAGTATGCCGGAAGGAAATGTGCTATCGCCATCACAGTGTCACTTAAGAACTCTCTCGGCACAAATATCCCGCAGAGGAATGCCATTCCAAGTGATATGACATTTGCACACATGGAAAGAATCTGTTCACTCTGTGTAAGCTTGCTAACTAGAAATGCCAGCGAGAGTGCTACACAGGCATACACCAGCATATTGAGTATGAACATTCCGCCCCTTGCTGAGACTATATCATATTTTATAAGTATTCTGGAAAGTACTATAAATACTACAGACAATACGCATCCAGTAGACATCATCCCCAGGACAAGTTCCCTGTTCAGCCTGAAAAATTTGTATGATGAGCACTCTATTCTCGCTCTAAGCTTTTTCCTGTTATATACCTGCAAAACAGGCGCTACCCCAATTATCATAACGCATATCATGACCCACCCCAGATAGTTGTAAAAATTATATAACATGGAATGTCCTGAGGTCTTTCCTTCGGCCATATCGACTTCAGCCTTCTGCTCAAGTGCCATCCTCGCTCTCTTATCGGCATCGTTCACATCATCTCCGGCCCTCTTGTACAGAGACACCATATTCATGTAGCTGTCAAGCTTTGTCTCAAACAGCATGGACGCCTGACTTCCGGGGATAGTCGTTATCTCAAGCATACCATCCGCAGTATCATTTGCCCATGCATCGCCAAAGCCATCTGGTATCCTGATCACACAATCCACCTCCCTGTTGTAGAGAGCATCCTGAATACCTCGTTTGTCCATATCAACGCCATCTACAAACTGCTGCGTATCACTCAGGTAAGCCATCAATTTTCTGCTCATCTCACTGCCATCCTCATCGCTCACCGCATATTTGATCGTTTTATCCTTATAATAGTTCTGTGGATCTGTGTTTCCCACATTGATGAACACAATCATGACTCCACACAGGATTCCCACATACATGATCATCTGCCCAATATATTTTCTCAAAACCTTGAAAAAAGATTTAAACACTTGCATATCTGTTCCTCCTTACCATGAGAATCCCAACTGCTATGAGCACCACAGCCTCAATAGTCATTATGACGATATTCTCAGTGAAAACCTGGTGGTCACTGTAAACATTCAGCGCATAAAATGAATCCGATATCAGAGCCGCGGGATTGAGTTTATTTATAATCGGCACGTGCTGCTGTATCTCATACTTTACTCCGTTTATACACAGGTCTGAAAGGATGGACATCACCATGGATATTCCGATCACAATACCTATCTTGGTCCCCTCAGCAAGCTTTGATATAGCCCCAACTATGACTCCTATTGCCAGACCGATAAAGCAGCCCACAAACAGAGTAAGCAGGATCTCCCATACTCTGTCGCCAAAATCCACTCCTATGCAGGACATGTATATAAAGCTTATGACCTCGACCACAAAATGTATAATCAGCAGTGCAGCAAACTCTGCCAAAACAAAGGTCATTTTTCTCTGTGGGGACACATTTTTTCTCTTTCCCGTAGCGCTCACATTTGCCTGAAGATTGCCCATCATCTCTATAGATGAAAGTGATGCAAACAGACAGCTCATGGCAAATATGGCATAGAAATAATTGTTATACACATTCTGGCTGCCCTCAGTGCTGGCCTTCTCTGTATAATATGATCTCTGTTCTGAGAGTTTTTCCACAAGGTCCGACATATCATCCACGCCGGAAGTCCCAGACATATACTGTTGGAGTCCGATGCCATCCTTATATATATCCATAAGTGCATGCTCGTACTGCTTGTACTCAGAAAGCACTGTCTCAAGTATGCTTGCATTGACAGAACTCTCCGCAACCGTGAGCTTCACATCATCCGTATATATGATGCCCTCGACCTCTTCATCAGCCAGTGACATCTCCGCATCGCTTTCGCTCATCCTCGTAACCGACAGAAGGGCGTCATCGCCATCCGACAGCGCATCCAGCATATAATTAAGTCCATTTGCCGATTCATCCTCAGTGACCACCGCCACCTTGATATTCCTGAACATCTCATCCTGTTCATATATGTTGCCAAATGCCATGTACATAAATGTGGCAAGCAGTATCGGAAATACCAGTGTCCAGAAAAGAGACACCTTGGCACGCATCAATATCTTTATCGTATATAGAAAATCCCGTATAAACATATTTCTCTCCTTTTAATCCCGGTTCATCTGAAATATACAAATATCAATTCTTTCAACAACTCCATAATCCAACTTACATTCAAATCAGTCTCTGAGCTCCTTGCCTGTGATCTCAAGGAATACATCATTAAGCGTTGGGAGCTCCGTGACAACCCTGCCAAATGATATATCGTGCTCCTTGAAAAATTCCATGAGCCTCACCAGATTGTGTCTTCCGCCGGAATATCTAAGTGTAAGCATGCTTCCGTTATATTCGTTCTCATACACATGTGGCTGACTGCGAAGCTCCGACATCTGTTCGCCTGTAAGTCCAAACACTTCAACCTTTATGGTTTCTGTATTCTTGATCATCTTCTTAAGCTCATCCTTCGTTCCGACTGCAACAGATTTACCTTTGTCCATTATGACTATCCTGTCGCAGATCTGCTCTACCTCCTCCATATAATGAGAAGTGTACACGATGGTCGCGCCTTCCTCTTTCAGTCGTTTGATTCCCTCAAGTATTCTGTTGCGGCTCTGCGGATCAACTGCCACTGTCGGCTCATCGAAAAATATAAGTTTTGGCTTATGCGCTATTCCGCAGGCAATATTCAGTCTTCGCAGCAGTCCACCCGAGAGCTTCTTTGGAAGGAATTTCCTGTAATCCGCAATATCCACGAAATCCATTGTCTCCTCAACACATTTGCGTCTCTTCTCTTTGTCCTTTATATAAAGGCCGCAGAAGTAATCAATATTCTCATATACAGTCAGTTCATCGAACACCGCCACATCCTGCATTACAACTCCTATCTCTCTCTTGATATCGTAGCTGTCGGGCTTCATCTCTTTGCCAAATACCTTTATATCGCCCTTGTCAAATGTGAGCAGGGACAGTATACAATTTATAGTTGTCGTTTTTCCAGATCCATTTGGGCCAAGAAGCCCCAGTATCTCCCCTTCCTTCACCGTAAGACTGAAATGATCCAGCGCCAGTAGATCTTTATATCGCTTTACCAGATTGGTAACCTCTATTGCATTTTCTGAATTACTCATATATATCCTCCTGTTTTGATATCCTGTTTTTTGACCCTCATTATCTTATGAGTGTCGTTCATAACATGATAGTCTGCACGCATCAGCATGCTACATTCTTTATTACATGCTCTCATTATATACACCCTTGATCTGTTTTCACAGTGAACAACGTCATCTTCACAATGTGACATTTGTCATGTTTCTTTTTCCCTCATATTTATTTATAATAATTATTACACTAGGCTGCACACACTGCCTGGCACGGCTATTCAGACAGCACGATATATACTACAGTATTTTCTACATTATGGAGAATAATTATGAAACACCTCATCAACAAAGGACTCCTGCTGGTCTCAGCATTTGTCATGATATATGCGCATAATACTGCCACGGACACCCGGCTCATCATCGCACTGCTCCTGTCGCTCATTGCCGGTGCGGTCTATCCGGCACTTGCCGGGATCTCCGCAGTGGACAGAGCCACCACGAAGGGCGCCGAGAACCACAGCAGAATATATCCATACATATGCGAGGCACTGGTATGCGCGTATCTTGTATCCACATTCTGGCTGCACCCAGTTTATATGTTCGTGTCCATAGTCAGCTACGACATGTACAGATACAGACAACGGCTGTCACCAGTCATACTTGTCCTGTTATCCATATACATGTGCGTCAACTATCCTCTGATGTCAGTTCTCCCGCAGATATGCCTCATCGCATTCTCATTTGCTATGAGCGTGTACTGCTGCCGGATAAATCTGCTGAGGGCGGAGCTTCTTGCCATGAGGGACAATACTGCAGAACACGACATGCTGGTTGCACAGAACACACGCCAGTTGCTGGAAAATCAGGACAACATGGTGCTCACCGCCACCCTGTCAGAGCGAAACAGGATTGCCCGGGAGATTCATGACAATGTCGGTCATATGCTCACCAGATCCATACTTCAGACCGGTGCCATCAAAGTTATCAACAAAGACGAACGTCTTGAGAAGCCCCTGGCACAGCTGCAATCTACGCTGGATACCGCCATGGACAGCATGAGAAAAAGTGTCCACGATCTACACGATGAATCCATAGACCTGCGCACTGCCCTAGATGATGTGATCAACAACGTCAGCGACATGGACATCTACATGGATTACGACATGTCAGATAAGCTTCCAAGAGAGATCAAATACTCATTCATCAACATAGTAAAGGAAGCCATTAACAATACGCTGAAGCACAGCAACAGCGACCATATGGATATCCGCGTGCGGGAACACCCGGCATTTTATCAACTGTATATAACAGACAATGGACAGAACATCCGCTCCGGTCTATCCCCGGCACAAGGAAGCGCTTCTGGCGGGATGGGCTTAAATGGTATCCAGGAAAGAGTAAACAAACTTGGAGGCACAATGAAGATATCAACCGACGACGGATTTTCCATATTGATCAATATCATGAAAAGAGATTTTACAGACTGAATTCCAAACAGATATGCAAAATATCCTGATTATAAATAGGAGGAAACCGACAAATGAATGTAGTTATAATAGATGACGACCAACTGGTGGCACTGTCACTTCAGACCATACTCGAAGCCTGCGACGACATACAGGTATCCGCCACAGGAGGCAGTGGAGCTGATGCGATCAGACTGTACGAAGAATATCAACCGGATGTTCTACTCATGGACATCCGCATGGAGAACATAAATGGCCTTGAGGCTTCTGAGACTATCATGGCATCTCACCCGGATTCCCGCATTCTTCTCCTGACAACATTTTCAGACGACGAATATATAATCAAAGCACTGAGTATCGGGGCAAAGGGATATATACTGAAGCAGAATTTTGAGAGCATCGCACCGGCAGTAAAAGCAGTATACAATGGACAGACTGTATTCGGGGATGAGATAGTTGGAAAACTCCCTGATCTTATTGGACATATGGACACTACCTCATCAGATGTCCAGCCATCGCCATTTGCCGGAATGGAATACGAACTCAGTTCCAAGGAAATGAATATTATCAGACTTGTTGCAGATGGTCTGAATAACAAAGAAATCGCATCAAGCCTGTATCTGAGCGAGGGTACAGTGAGAAACTATATCAGTTCCATCCTTGACAAGCTGCAGCTGAGAGACCGCACACAGCTGGCGTGCTTCTACTACAAAAAGCTAACCAATTGAGCAGCAGTCAATACAACAATAAAAAAGCAAGCCGCATGCCATCCTGAAATGACATGCGGCTTGCTTTTTCTGTCTTACTGGGTCGTACCTGGGTGAAAGGTACTCATATACACTACTACTGAAGTGAGGCATCCACACTTACATATTCTGTTGAAATATATCCGATCGAGCCATCGTATAACTGAACTCCTATCCAGCTCTCATCCTGTGATACAACGTCGAACATCTCTCCACTGTTCACTGTAGCTATGATATCTGATTCTGATGACTGCTCTGTATGGACATACACACCATCATATATCACTGATGCTGTTACGCCCGGAAGCACCTCTGAAGGGGTCTCTTCTGTTGTCGCTTCCTCTGTTGTCACTGCCTCGGTAGACGCTGAAGTCACAGACTGTATACTACCTGATGCATTGCTGGCAACTCTGGCCGTATCGTTGGCCGATACTGAACTTCCTGCAGGCACCACTGCGTCGATGGCAAGCTGCACACTGCTGTCTGCCATCATCACTGCCTGACTCTTGTTGATAGTCACACTATCATTCGCATATAATTCATCCGCAAGCGGGTCAGCCTTCTCTCCAAAACTTATGACAGCAAATACACAAAGAGCCATTACAACCACAAGTGCTGTCATCAAAATGTTATGTCTTAAATATTTATAACTGAGAACATTCCTTCTCATGTGATCTACAAATCTTCCAAACTTACTGCGTGATCTAGTCATTAATTTTTCCTCTTTTACCCTTAATCCAAGCTATTTTCTATGTAGTATTTCGTAATCTAAATTTTACAAAGTTACCGCATTTGTTACATTTCTGTTAAATATAATACACTACACATGTGCATGTGTCAACTGATTCTGACAAAAAAATACCAATTTCTAGTGGTTTTACACAACTGTTTGTAACGACATGTTGTGTTTTGTAACATTTAACTTTTCTGCTGAAAAAAGCGCATTTTCGTGGTATCATATGACATCATACAGTCAACAAAAGGAGTACATTATGAGACTTGATAAATTTCTAGTTGAAATGGGGATCGGCAGCCGCAGTCAGGTAAAGCAGTATGTGAAAAAAGGCACTGTCACCGTCAATGGTGCCCCGGTTAAATCCTCAGATGTAAAGATAGATGAGAACAACGATACTATAAAATATAATGGCAGGATTCTGAATTATTCTAGATACAGATATTTTCTCCTGAACAAACCTGCGGGGTGTGTAAGCGCCACCAAAGATAACGTGCATCAGACCGTTATCGATCTGCTAAAAGGAGAAAATACAAAAGACCTGTCACCCGTGGGACGGCTGGATATAGACACAGAAGGACTTCTACTTCTGACAAATGACGGAGCACTGACCCACCATCTTCTGTCTCCTGCACACCACATTCCCAAGACATATTACGCAGAGATTGACGGATATGTAACAGATGATACCATAAACCTTTTCGCCACAGGTGTGGATATCGGAGATGAAAAACCTACACTGCCCGCAGATCTGCGCATATTATCTTCCGACAGCACCGCTGCCAGATCGGAGATCGAACTCATAATAACAGAGGGACGTTTTCACCAGGTCAAGCGAATGTTTGAGGCCGTCGGCATGAAAGTTACTTTTCTGCGAAGAATTGCAATGGGTGAGCTGAAGATAGACGAATCGCTTCCAACAGGTGCCTACAGAAGTCTCTCGGAAGAAGAGGTCAGTCTTCTCCGGTTCGATATGCCACAATAAAAATAGAGAACAGGAAATCCTGTTCTCTATTTTTATTTATGTTACTGACTTCTATTCTGTAATATATTTATCAAGGCCATCTGCTATTCCCTTGGCGATCTTGTTCTGATAATCGTCTGTTACAAGAAGTGCCTCCTCAGATGCTGTAGTCATATAGCCAACTTCCACTATGGTTACCGGAACTGTACTCCAGTTTATTCCGCTCATGGTATCCGTCTCCCATATTCCATCGCTCTTAGCTCCTGTGGAAGCCAGAAGTCCTGATAAAACATCCGTGGCAAGACTCTTGCACTGATCATAGATAGCTGAATTATATGGATTAGATGATGTCTGACATACTGTCATCACACCTGTCGCATTACCGTCTGTCGATCCATTTGTATGGATCTTTATAACTGCATCTGCCTTAAGGTTGTTCGCATATTCTGCTCTCGTCGCATTACTTATATCAACATCATTCGATGTTCTGATCATCTTAACTGTATAGCCTCTGGATGTGAGCTCTGCCTCAAGCTTCTGTGCGATCTGAAGATTCAGCTCATATTCCTTTATTCCTGTTGATACACCTGTGTTGCCAACGGTTGCCTTTACTTTTGTCTCTGTAGCAGCAGGGCCTATCGGCTCGGTCTCTTCATTTGCATTCTGCTGATGTCCGGCATCTATAACTATCATCTTGCCCTCACCAACATTGGATGTAGTTCCCTGTTCTGTGGATGCATCCGATGAATTCTCTGTTGTCGCCTTAGTCGATGCATCAGACTTATCTCCTCCGCCTACGACCTCAAGGAGCTCTGAGAATATATAGTATTCCCCACCATCTATAGATACCTTGCTCCACTCATCGTTATAACCGATTCTGTCCAGCTCAACATCATTTGCAACTTCCTGATATATCTCTCCATCAGTTGATGGGCTCGTTCTGACATTCACATAGTCAAGAGTCTTTACTTTGTCATTACACATTGTAAAGCCATCCTTGTCCTTCTCCGGCTGTGCCTCAGTGGTTGCTTCCGTAGTCGCCACCGTCACTGCCTCTGTGGTCGCCTCTGTCTCCGTCGGATTGGCTGTGGTAGCATCGTCACCTTTGCTTCCGCATCCGGCAAATGCCAGCATGGAAGCAAGTCCAAAGCAGAGCACTGCATATTTTAAATGTTTCTTCTTCATGAGTATCCTCCGTAAGTGATTATTGAAGTTAAAAATACATCATCTTATTGTAACACAATCGTAATAACTGCACAAGTAAATTGCTCAAATACCTGATTTCACCATACTACATTTCAAATACTGCACCGCAAATCTTCTCAAGTTGTGCATAATCCTCCGCACTTCCAAGCTCCACCGCTGAATGCATAGCCAGTATCGGTATTCCCATGTCTACAGCTCTGACTGGCAGATAAGATGAAGCTATAGGACCTAAAGTCTGTCCTCCTGCCATACCCGACCTGTTCACCTGACGCTGTATCTTTATCTCCTGATTTCTTGAAAGAGCCATGATGACCGCAGATGCCTCACTGTCTGACACGTATCTCTGACTTGCACTTGATTTGAGTGCCACTCCGCGCCCCATGACAATCTGATTTGTCGGATCACTCTTCTCTGAATAATTCGGATGGGTTGCGTGCGCCACATCAAGTGACAGCATGAATGCATCTCTCATAAGGCGTCTTCCTGCTCCAGCCTCAATATCCAAGCCTTCCATGATACGCTTTATTATCTCCGACAGAAGCACCGAATCTGCTCCCTGCTTTGATCTGCTGCCTATCTCCTCATTGTCAAACAATGCTATAACATTTGTATTATTGCCATTTGTCTCTCTGCACATGGTGTCAACAAGCGCTGACACGGAAGTTACATTGTCAAGTCTCGGAGAAGCTATCATATCCTTATCTGCCCCAACTATCTCCATTCCATCCATGTTATACAGGTATAGATCATAATCAAGAATATCGTCCTTCAAAAGCCCAAGGTCATCTGCCACATACTGTAATATATCTTTGTCCTTCACCTTCTGACCATCCAGACCATATACAGGTATGAGCTCCTTCTGCACATTCATTTTCTCCCCGGGTGCATCCTTTCTCAGATGCGGTGCAAGGCTTGGCACTATGCACATGGCTCGCTCTGAATCATACAGATACGTCTTCGGCCTGAACGGATCCGTGGTCTGCGCCATGACCTTGCCCGCGATTCCAAGCGGTCTGTCAAACCATGTCTCCTTGATAAGTCCGCCGTACGGCTCTACATTCAGTGTCTGGTAGCCGCTTCTGTTCATATCCGGCTGAGTCTTGATCTTGAGCATAGGAAAATCTGTATGTGCAAGGCCGATATTCAGCCTGCCATACTCAGGCATCTCCCCTGCGGCAAACGCCACCATCATAGATGAGTATGGCTTCACATAATATCTTCCTCCGGCCGTGAGCTCCCAGCGTTCTCCCATATCTAGCTCCATGTAACCGTGATCCTGCAGCATGGCTTCACATTCCTTCACTACATGAAACTGTGTGACACCGGCGTCAAGTAGTCTGCAAAGTGTATCTATCATAATAAATTATCCTCCTTATAATGGTCGGTCGACAAACGCACACATCAGTATACTTTCTTATGTGCATCGTCTGCGTTCTCCACAAAGATTTTAGTACAAATCTTCAGCTTATACAATTCCCTTACTTCTTATTTTAGCTTAATATCCACATCTGATATTCAAGTTTTTTTATCGCAATGTGAATCTTCTCTTGCCCTGTCCTTCAAAAGGCTGTATAATCGCCAATAGATACTTTAACGCTTTTATGCGTCAAACTGTTAAAGGAGAACGTAAAATGAATGATTTTTCAATAGGATTTATCGGTCTGGGACTTATCGGAGGATCTATTGCCAAATCCATCCACCGCATTTTCCCTGATTACAGAATAGTCGGCTTTGACAATAATCTATCTACACTCAAGGAAGCTGTCTCCGATGGGACACTGACTGAATATACAGATGATATCCATACCATAGCAGAATGCAACTATATCTTTCTGTGCGCACCGGTCCACTATAATATAGAATACCTGCGCCAGCTCAAGCCATTTCTTACAGACAGCACCATACTGACTGATGTCGGAAGCGTAAAGCTCGACATATACGAAGCAGTCCAGGAGCTTGGGCTTGCCAGGTATTTTGTCGGCGGACACCCTATGGTCGGCTCTGAGAGATCTGGCTACGAGGCGGCCACCGACAGGCTCATAGAGAATGCCTATTACTTCATCACACCTGCAGACGGAGTTCTGCCGGGCAAGACTGAGGAGTTCTCCACATTTATCGGAGATCTTGGAGCGATACCGATCACATACTCACCTGTTGAGCACGACCGTATAACCTCTTACATAAGTCATGTGCCCCACGTCATAGCCGCCTCACTGGTCAACCTTGTCGCAGCGGCAGACAGCCCGGACAATATTTTCAAATCACTGGCAGCCGGAGGCTTCAAAGATATAACCAGGATCGCATCCTCCAATCCAGTGGTATGGGAGCACATTCTTCTGGCAAATCCTGACAATATCGTACACGGGCTTCAGGAATATGTTGAGCTTATAGACAAAATGATTTATCATATTAAGCAGCGCGATGCGGCTGGGATAAATGCTTTTTTTGCATCCGCCAGAGATTACAGGGATTCCATTCCTAACAACAGCAGCGGTGTCATAAGAATGCATCATGAACTGTTCGTAGATATACCTGATGAGGCTGGTGCGCTGGCAAAGGTGACAGCTTTTATCGCAGAGGCAAAGATAAGCCTCAAGAACATCGGAGTCTCCCACAACCGGGAGGATGAGGAAGGGGTTCTCAGACTCTCATTCTACGATGCTGATGCAAGACGGAATGCACAGGATGTGCTGAAGGCCGCAGGCTATAGAATTTATAACCGTTAAGAGCCGGAGAATAAAATATTTTAACCAGACATATTACACTAGATTAAAGGAATACTGAGAATTTATGAAGATCAACAGAGTAAAATCACTTAACGGAGAGATAACAATACCGGGGGACAAATCCATCTCCCACCGTTCCATCATGTTCGGCTCAATCGCAGATGGAATAACCGAGGTACACGGATTTTTAAATGGAGCAGACTGTATATCATCCATGAACTGTTTCAGGCAGATGGGTATAGATATTGATTACGACGGCAGTGTCGTTACTGTACACGGCAAAGGACTGCATGGACTGTCAAAGCCTGAAGGCACACTTGATGTCGGCAACAGCGGAACAACCACCAGACTTATATCAGGTATACTTGCCGCTCAGCCATTTGCAAGCAGGCTTATAGGTGATGCTTCTATATGTAAGCGCCCTATGAAGAGAATCATGACGCCTCTCTCCATAATGGGTGCCGACATCACATCCGAACTCGGAAATGACTGTGCACCGCTCCTTATAAACGGAAAGGAACTCCATGGAATACACTACAACTCACCTGTCGCGTCAGCACAGGTAAAGTCATGTGTACTCCTTGCCGGACTCTATGCAGACGGCGAGACAAGTGTCACCGAGCCATATGTGTCAAGAAACCACACTGAACTCATGCTTGAGTCATTTGGCGGCAATATAAAAGCAGAGGGAACTACGGCTACCGTAAAGCCTGTGGATAATCTTGTTGGACAGAAGATACTTGTACCTGGAGATATATCATCAGCTGCTTACTTCCTTGTTGCAGGACTTATCACTCCGAACTCATGCATCACCATCAAAAATGTTGGCATCAACCCGACCAGAGATGGAATACTGGAAGTCATCAAAGCAATGGGCGGCGATATGGAATACTCCAATGTAGTGAGCGGATGCGGTGAGCCAACCGCTGACATAACAGTCAGGACATCAAGTCTCAAGGGCTGTGTCATTGAGGGTTCCATCATACCAAAGCTCATAGATGAGATCCCTGCCATAGCAGTTCTCGCATGCTTTGCAGACGGTGAGACCATCATCAGGGATGCCCAGGAGCTCAAGGTCAAGGAATCAAACAGAATAGATGTCATGGTAAACGCTCTCTCATCCATGGGCGCAGACATAACTGCAACCGATGACGGAATGATCATACGCGGCGGAAAGCCTCTTCACGGTGCAGTGATTGACAGTCACTTGGACCACAGAATCGCCATGAGCTTTGCCATCGCAGGACTTAACGCTGATGGCGATACAGAGATCACCGGAGCCGAGTGCGTGAACATCTCATATCCGGGATTCTATGATGATCTGGGTGGGCTGGAACGTTAAAGATATATAGATTATTTTTAGCACAAATAAAGGCGACACTACAGTCTGTGATGCTTTGCATCCTACCAGACAGCTGTGTCGCCTTTATTTGTGTTACTTTTTATCCTAATAATTTAATGATATCCTGCTCTGTCCAATATTCATTTTACCACAGTTCATGGACTATTCACAACAGCTTACTCCGTTGCCCTCTTAAACTCATCCGTTCCAGTATCTTCCCAGTTTGTCTTTCCACTGCTTATCACTTCTCCACTGGAAAATACATATGCATAGATATCTTTTATTTCGGCGCTACCATAATCATATGTTCCACCACCGCCTTTTTCAGTACGATACCTTACATACAATCCACACTTCCCATTCTCTGACTTGCCATCATATACAATGTATTCCACGGAATTATCACTTTCCGACAATATACATCTTGATGATGACTCCGAGGCGCCGTAATATACTTCGAATTTTCCAGCTGTGGCATCTGAATATTTCTCAAAGATCGCCTGATACCCGACTGTAATTTCCTTATTTTCTGGCTGATCATTTACATCAGGATCAACAGAGGAATCAGTGGAGCTCTCTGCATTCTCCCTGCTGTCACCCGAAGCTTTTTCCGTTATCGCAGAGTCTTGTTCGCTGTCTTTTTCTATATCCGTATCTTCTCTTCTATATCTGGTCGTGAGACGTCTACTGCTGGTCTGCCCATTAAAACGCATGGTCACAAGCTCGTCACGCTGTTCAGAGCCAGACACTACCACCTCCACACGATCAATATACCATGTCGTCTTTAGATCGCTTTCATCAAATCTTGCACCATCATTTGCCACTTCAAATGACCTATATGCAACCGTCTTCTCCTTGCCATTCAGCACCAGTCTTCCATGGGCAGCTCCAAATGGAAAATCCGGGTCACCAACAGAATAGATCACAAGCTTATAATCACCATCTGGAGACGTTGACACACTTATCTGCTCAGCTTCGTAACGCGTCTTATATCTAACATAACCTAATGGTAGCAACACCACCATTACCAATATGCAGGCTATGATAACAACATACTTTGGTATCTTATTCATGACTATTTCCTGCCTGTCTCCTCATACATTCCTATCTTCTTCATGTTATCCACTATATCTATGTAGTTTCCATCTATCGCATTTATATATACCCTCTGTATCGGCATGTCACATCGGTAATCCTCATTATATTCATTCTGAGAAAATATCCATGTCGGAACAAAATACTTATTTCCCGACTCATCAGCACATGGTACATAGGCAAGTTCCACATCATTAAATTCCACCGTTCCATAATTTGTCGGGTGATCCTTATAATATTTGGCTATACTCTCGCCCGCAGCTTTAATCATCTCATCCCAGCTTAAAAGCTTGACCTCCTCTTTATCAAACGTATCCTCGTCGGCATATACATACACTGTAGATGAGACAACCCCAAACTTATCAACACTTATTACCGCCTTGTCAACTCCACCTTTATAGGTAAGGTTATCGGTATCAATACTATCCACGGTGTCGATATCTGTTGAGTATACCACATCTATCCCATCTATCTTCCGTCCGAACTGGAATCTGTATCCATCAGGCTTTTTTATGACATCTTCACCATAAGTACCGCCTGTCCAGGCTCTCACCGCCTCTTCTGTCCCTGTGCAGGCAAATCCGCTTATCCCCAGATTGTCTAGTAACTTCATTGCAGAACTGAGTCCTTCATCTTCTGTGATTGGGTTCTTCTCATCCCCATCATATATGTCTTCACCGACAACATTGATCTCATACGTACTTTCAGTTCCTGGAACCTCTGATACAAGAGCCTTATCCTCACCCTCAGGTGTCATACCATATGTAAAATAGTAATTGTTATATCCACCTCCATCTTCATTATCCGATGCCGCCATAAATATTCTCTGTACCCCACCGGATTCCGCAACATAATGCTCATTAATCTTATATTCTGTAGCTATTGGTAACTCATCATCAATGCTATTTCTCTCGTCTACCCATCTTTTCATACCTTCCTCTAAAAGCTCTGCATAACCAGGATCATCACTCGCCAAAGCCTTTTCTATGTCCGCCTTATATGAAGCTATCGTGTTATCCAGGATTTCCTTTGACTCAGCAGCATCGCCATCCTGCCACCTTATTTCTGATGTCTCGTCAAAAAGTCTGGATATTATAGTTTTAAGTTCATCATCTGAACATGGTGCATTTACCATGTCAAACCCGACTTTATATACTCTATCAGCATCTGGAACCTCTATATCATCATCCTTCAATGTTATCGATGAGAGTTTTGATTCTCCTATGTCAAAAGTAACATCGCAGTTATCGGGTATATCCAGCTGTCCCTCAAGACCTCCTGCATTACCTGTATCATCACTTCCCCCATTCATTCCATAATCAACTTTTTTATTTCCACACGCAGCAAGACTTAATGCCATAACAGAAATAAGTGCTGCACATATTATTTTTTTCTTGTCCATCGTACACCTCCGTTTTATTTTACAGAAATACCTAACATCTTTACCGGGTAACATTTGACAGATATATGACCGTATGGAATCTTTGATCATCCTCTGAATAATATGTATCAACACTTCCACCATACTTTTCCGCTACCCTTTTCATACTCTTTATTCCAAATCCATGGAATTTTTGATCCGGCTTACCGGACTTTCGTGAATCATATCTGTGCGTACAATCATTTGTCATTGCTATGATCGTTCCACCATCGTTCCCCTGTGAATTCATTCTAAGTTCCACACTGGCACTGCCTATTTCACTCATTGCCTCACTGGCATTGTCCAGCATATTACACAGAAGGACAGTTAAGTCATCTACCTGCATGTAATCCATACGTGCCCTTCTCACATCAAAATCATAATGAATCCCCGCATCAATGAACCTGCTGGCATATCTATTAAGAATAACATTTACCATATGATCATCCGAAAACCTTATAGTCTCTTTCAACTCGTTGGATTCATATATCCTTTCAATATATTCGACTGCCTTATCGTAATCATGATGTTCGAGCAGATCATGTATCCCGCTGATATGCTTTTTTATGTCATGTATCATTATTTTCTGCTCTTCGTCCTGACTGATAATTTTTTTATAATACTCAATGTCATATTTTTCTCTCTGGATCTGCAATGTTTTATCCAGATTCTCCTTGTAGACTCTCTGCAAATATCCGTAGATCACAAATGAAATAATAATTATCACCAGACAGATTATTGAACAATACAACATTATGGATTCCTGCATTTTGCTGATGTCAGAAAAGTAACACATGTAATTGAGCAGACACACAACAACTATCACACACACTGGTATGACAAGAATTACCCAGCCCTGTGCTCCCATATGTACATCAACCCTGTGTCTCATCCCGTATCGGCTGATTGCAAACATCACAAGGAAATACACAAACTTGCTTAATATTGCTAGAAATAATACAGTCAAAACACCACCAGATGGATCCCAGGATTTTTGACTAATTCCAGAAAATACCGCCACAACCACCATCTCTGACAATGTCATAATTACTGACATTGCCACACTGTGAAAAACTGAGCTTAAAGTTTTTTGTCCATATACGAATTTTATTATTATCCAGTTGAATACTGGAAATGAAATAAAATTAAATATCAATATATTTAGTTCAAACAAACCAAATAAAACAACATAACACGCCAACACCAAAACAAATCTCTTTATCACCGTATATCTTGGTTTTACAAACATCCACTCGAAGTATTGAAATGCTATCAACGCTTCTATCAGAAAAACGATTCCATAAATCATAGCCATTGTCATGTCCTTGCCCCCTCCAAATACATCATAAATGCATGCTTAAAATTTTGATAATTGCGTTTCGTTAGATAGGCTGTTACCCCAGTATCCAGATACACCAATGAATGATCAAACCTTACTACATGTTCCATATTCACAATAAAACTTCTGTGTGTTCTAAAAAACCCCCTTGTATTCAATGTCTTCTCCCAGTAATCCATCTTTCTCACAGAGATGTATTTTCCCTCACTGGTGTTCACAAATAGCGTATGTCCCTGTGCCTCCAGGTAAATAATCTCCGGAGCTCTGAGGATTATATTTTCATTCTTTGTCTCAATCAATATCTTAGTATTTGATGTTGTGTATATCTTAAGTCCATCCTGTATATTTCGGTATATACGAGATTTGTCAAGCGGCTTTGAAATATACCTGAACACCCTCAAGCTCATAGCAGCATCAAGATAGCTGTCGTATGCCGTTATTATATATATCAGACACTCCTCATTCTGCGCCAATAGCCGTCTGCCTATATTTATCCCATTCATTCCCGGAATTACTATATCCAAGAATACAAAATCATATTTCACTTCGCTTTTTATCAGATTCTCGCCATTGTCAAACTCATATATATTAGGTTCTTCCAAATGATTGGAAACAAAATATTCCTTTATCCATTCACTCAGCTGTTCAGTTACAAATATATCATCATCGCATACCGCTATATTAAGCTTACTTCTTTGGTCCATATGCTCACCCCATTATTATTATACACTTTGTTATATTACCTCTTCAATGCTGAATGCACGAAACGACATTATAGTGCCGATTTTGGACAAAAAAAGGCTTTCCGGTTACGAATAAACCGAAAAGCCTTTTTGCAAACATATTCAATTACAGATTCCAAGGATGATCCAGAGCACTGCTATCATACATCCGACTAAACATCAAGAGGATACTTTCTAAACGCTTTCTAAACAATCTTATTAATCAAAATGTGACATACTCTTCTGCATCTCCACAATCAAAAGAATACTGTGAAATATCTCCTAATTCTACTGAGGTAACTGGAAATATCGTCACATTATCCAATGTACTTTCAAATTCTTCTGTTGTCAAATAACTCATTTATTTTCAATCCGCTTTCTTGCCTCAAGCATCTTTTTCTTCTTATCAATGGATTCTGATGAAGGAGTTCTTAATACCTGTTTAAAAATTAATTATTATTCTGCGAACAATTGGCCGCATCAATGGCAATCACAAGCATAAGTGCCATGATCTCATCACCCGGATCTGAGATATCAAGTGTGTATGTATCTCCCCAGCTGAGAAGCTGCTTTGCTATATTTGCCACCAGCCTGCTTCCAGCTGTGACACTATAATTCCACGAAAGGAAATCTCCATCACACTGCCATCCACCATACTCAATACTGTACGATGGCTTGAAGAATGTAAATTCCTTCCTGATACTTCCACACGGTCTGCCACCCACACTGATGTCAAATGTAGGCAGGAATGTGAATAATCTCTGACTGATAAGACCTATCTCATTTCCCGCAATGTCATATACGTGAACCTGATGCGTCAGCCGGAACGCCTCCGACTTCACAAAATATTTTTTGTTTCCCCATTCATCATATATATCGTAGGTATCTGTCCAGGCAAATACCCGTTGTTTTATCATAAGTCTCATGAAACCACTCCTTATATCATATGTCGACGTGCATAAGCGCTATGACATGCGCACGCCTACTCAACTTGCGCTCATTATATGACATACCCCGGCACCACCAGCTTCACCACGTAAGACACCACAAATATCCCAAGCCACACATACACATACCACAGCCGGAATCTCACAAGCGGTGCCCTGCCATTCGTGGCAAGCCTGATCGTATTGCCTACCAGATAAATGATACAGATGCACGCCAGATACACAGTCGCCACATGGTAATACAAAGCCGTCAGCAGATGTCCGTGGAGCATGGCGAGTACAGCCCTTGTCGTACCGCATGCAGGACATATCACTCCTGTAAACCGGCGTATCTGGCACCCCTCAAGCCATGAGGTATCCGGCAGGACACGAAGGAGCAGTATATATACCGCCGTGCCAATAAGCAGTGTTATGAGCACTGCTATCTCCGCAATATATAACTGCCCCTCTGTATGTCCTAGAAGTTCAAATAATCTATATATTTTTCCGCTATGTCTTCCTGCGTTCTTATGTTCCATAGAATATCCTTTGTCTCTATTGAATGATTTCCGCCCTCGTATTTATACAGAGGGATGTTCTTAGCCTCACAAAGTCTTGTCAGCTCACCCGTATTCACTAGTGGATCCGCCGTTCCGTGAAAAGCTATGCCATTTGAATTGGCATATTGCATGGTAATCTCAAGTGGTGTGAAATATATATTTCTTACTTTAAGTCCTTTCTCCGCCACATATCTTGCAGATATAGCCGTACCTATACTCTTTGATAGAAATACTATATCCTCAGCATCCGAGAAATCCACATTCTTCAGACAATCTACCGCTTTATTCCAGCCATCATCAAATACCTTCTGTATCTCCTCCGGGAGATGTCCCGAAAGCTTGCCGTATGTCACATCAACAATATCATATCCATGTGCTATCATATATTTTTTACTGTAGTAAAGTAACGGTTTATCAGTGTGATATCCGATTCCCGGGAATACCACGCATATCTTCTTTCCCATTGATAGTCTCCTCTTATGCTACTTTATCAGCATAGCATCGCCAAATGAGAAGAATCTGTACTTCTCCTCAACCGCCACCTTGTACGCCTCAAGTATATGCTCTCTGTCGTAGAGCGCAGAAACAAGCATAAGAAGCGTTGACTCAGGCAGATGGAAATTCGTGATGAGCGCGTCAATAACCTTGAACTTGTATCCCGGATAGATGAAAATATCCGTCCATTTGCTGCCTGCATGAACTGTTCCATCGTCGTCCGACATGGACTCAAGAGTTCTGGTACTTGTCGTTCCTACGGACACAACTCTTCCGCCTGCAGCCTTTGTCTCGTTGATCATATCAGCAGCATCCTGCTCTATGATACAGAACTCTGAATGCATGTGATGATCCAGAATATTCTCCTCCTTAACAGGTCTGAAGGTTCCGAGTCCGACATGGAGTGTCACATGCGCTATCTTGATTCCCTTTGCCTTGATCTGATCAAGCAGCTCTGTTGTAAAGTGAAGTCCTGCTGTCGGCGCTGCTGCTGATCCGTCGTGCTCTGCGTACACAGTCTGATATCTGTTCTTGTCCTCAAGCTTATGTGTGATATATGGTGGGAGCGGCATCTGTCCCAGTTCGTCAAGGATCTCCTCGAATATTCCATCGAACTCAAATCTGATGAGTCTGTTGCCCTCCTCGACTATACCAACAACCTCTCCCACAAGTTTGCCCTTTATAAGTCCTGTCTCAGGGTCAGGTTCATTTGACTCCGAGCCAAATACTATACGAGCACCTACCTTGCACTTTTTGCCCGGCTTTACCAGCGTCTCCCAGGTGCGGTCATCCTTGCGCTTTAACAGTAGTACCTCTATTGATGCTCCCGTATCCTCCTTGACGCCCATGAGTCTCGCCGGAAGGACCCTTGTATCGTTGATGACCAGACAGTCGCCCGGATTCAGGTAGTCTATCACATCATAAAAGTGCTTGTGCTCTATCGTATTGTCTTTCCTGTCCAGAACCATGAGACGGGACTCACTTCTCTTAAGAAGTGGATCCTGCGCTATAAGCTCCTGTGGCAGATCATAGTAAAAATCTGTTAATTTCATCATATCGTAATTCCTCGCATCTTCTAATCTATCATGTTCTGAGAAACACAAAACGTGTTTTCAAATTTATACAGCCGCTTTGCTTCTTGTGTGATCATATTCTCTGATACCTTGTCCGCACAAAAATAACTGTCTGGCATCAGATACAATATATCCGTTGCCAAACAGTTACATATTATACTACTATCACAAATATTTCAAGGACAGCAAACAACGCTTTCCATCTCTATTTTTTTCTGTAAAATAAAATTACCAGCCCCACTCCATTCAATACAATGCCTACAACCAACGCTCCAATTCCAATCCCTCTCCACATACATGCGTTCATCAGATATATTCCACCTATCATAAACATCACACCTATCATGATAGGTATAAATCCTGCCACCCTGAGCTTCGGCGTGTTCTCATCAGGCTTTCTCGTTGCAAGAAAACACGCAAGGGCAATCCCCATGAATACCCACGGAAGCGCCGCCGCAAGAAAATCCAACACCGCATTTCCCGTCATGATACTTGCAAATATGACAACGACAGCCACTATGATAGCCACTATGCCCACAGCGATAAGCCTACTGTTGGACCTTACGATATTTGTGTCCTTCTCTATCTTTTTCATCATATCCTGATCTCCTTTCAACAGTTCATCCAGACTGATATGATAGAGATCACTCATTTTGATCACGCTGGCAATATCTGGCATAGTCTTTCCCGTTTCCCTTAATTAAAGATATTATTGGGTAAAAAAGAAAGGTCAGTCAATTTTGCCGATGAAGCGGTAGTAGATTTCTACTTCCTGCTCACGGCTTCCGTCCT